>JAABUP010000413.1_pt1 | contig 94876 bp, 84 predicted proteins | sample 5559201 | NCBI WGS metagenome assembly JAABUP01 (sample SAMN10711887, study PRJNA513373) | rock metagenome | isolation source: Antarctica rocks | place: Antarctica | reverse complement strand
TCAGGCGTGCCTCGTTCCCCTCCGGCGGATGACCCGCGGCCCCACCGGCGCCGGGCCGGCCACGGTTCAGTCTAGGTGGACGGCCCACCGCAGAGTGCCCGCAGCCACCGGCCGGAGCGCATCGCCGGGCGGAGCGCATCGCCGGGCACCGCATCGCCGGGCACCGCAATTCGGGTACGCCAGCGAAGGCCCAGCGCGTCGGGCCGGCAGAACGGGCCGCCGATCCGGCCGTCTCAGTTCCGCAGCCAGCGTACGACGCCGTCATCGTCGCCCAGCGCACGAAACGCGGCTCCCAGATCCCGCACCTCGTCCACCCGCATTCCCTTCGGTACCGACAGTTCGCATCCGGCCGGTACCACGGCGTGTTCGAAGCCCAGCCGTGCGGCTTCGGCCAGCCGCCGGGACAGCGCCGGGACAGCGCGTACGTCGGCGGACAGGCCGATCTCGCCGACGAACACCGACTTGGGCGGCAGCGGGATGTCCCGGACGCTCGACCAGATCGCCATCGCTACCGCGAGGTCGGCGGCCGGCTCGGTGACCTTGGCGCCGCCGGTGGTGGTGGCGATGACCTCCTTGCCAGCCAGCGCGACGCCGGCGTACCGCTGCAGAACGGCGAGCGCGATCGTCACCCGGTTGGGGTCGAGCCCGGACACCGTGCGGCGGGCCCCGCTGGGGGACTCCGATGACTGGCCGACGAGTGCCTGGATCTCCACCGGCAGCGCCCGTCTGCCCTGCATGGTGAGGGTGACCGCGGTGCCGGGCACCAGCGGCCGCGCCCTGGTGAGAAACACCTCTGAGGGGTCCGCCAGGCCCTCAATGCCGCCCGCCGTCATCCGGAAGCATCCGACCTCGTCGGATGCGCCGAAGCGGTTCTTGACCCCGCGGACCAGCCGCACCGACGAATGCCGGTCGCCTTCGAAATGCAGCACCACATCGACCAGGTGCTCCAGGGTGCGCGGGCCGGCGATCGCACCCTCCTTGGTGACGTGTCCGACCAGGACGCAGGCGATCCCACGTTCCCTGGCCGCCGCCGTGAGCGCCGCGGCGACCGCCCTGACCTGCGTCACCCCGCCCGCGCTGCCGTCCACCTCGGCGTCGGTCAAGGTCTGCACCGAGTCGACGATCAGCAGGCCGGGGGCGAGGTGATCCAGCTGCCCGAGAACCGCAGACAGCTCGGTCTCGGCGGCGAGGAACACCCGTGGGTGCACCGCTCCCATCCGTTCGGCCCGCAGCCGCACCTGCGATGCCGACTCCTCCCCGGTGACGATCAGCACCGTTCCCTGACCCGACGCCGCCCAGGCCTGCGCGGCCGACAGCAACAACGTGGACTTGCCGACTCCTGGTTCGCCGGCCAACAGCACGACGCTGCCCGGAACAAGGCCACCGCCGAGAACCCGGTCGAGTTCGGGAACCCCGCTGGGCCGGGCGACTGCGATGGCGGGGTCGATCTCCAGCATCGGCCGTGCGGGGGTGCTGACCGGCCCGGCGGAGACCTTGCGCAGCACTGCCCTTCCGGAACCTGCCTCGGCCAGCGAACCCCACGCCTGGCACTCGGGGCAGCGGCCCAGCCACTTGGTCGCGTTGTGCCCGCACTCCGAGCACGCGTATGCCTGCCTGGGTTTGCCGGCTCTGCCGGCGGAGGCGCCGATCGAGCGGGAACCGCTGAGTGTCGTCATGATCCCGGACGCTACGGGACAGCCCCGACATCGACGGTCGGGCGCGCAGGGTACGGGCGTTCGAAAAGACGGCGCTTCCTGCGACGGCCCTACTGCGGCGCTGCTGCCGGTAAGGCGTTGCAGGCAGTCAGGCGTTGCAGGCGGCGCCGTTGGCACCGGACGGACCTGCGGAGCCGGATCCCGCGGGCGCCGACTGCTCGCCGGCTGCCGAGGCCTCGGCCGGGTGCGCTCCGGTCTCCCATAACGGCGTCGGCCCGGCGGGCTGGATCTCGATGGTGGTCCGGGTCCCGGTACGCGTCACCGGCGTCTGGATCGTCACGTTCAGCGTCACCTGCCCGGCCTTCTCGAAGGAGAAGGTCAGCGGGATCGACTGTCCGTAGCACAGCGCCCTCTTCAGCCCGGCGAGCCTGACGGACTGCGCACCGTCACCGGTGAGCTGGATGAGCGATCGAGGCGGTACGACGATCTTGTTCGACGACAGCCGCACCTCACCCGCCGGTGTGCTGACGCCGGTCAGAGTGTCCGGGCTGATCCCGTCGTTGGACAGCACCGCCAGCACCGGGATCTCGGCACCGGGCGGGTAGTTGGCCGCCGGAGGCGTTGCCAGCAGCACGTTGCGCACTCCGATGGTGCCGACGGTGGCATTGCCGCCGTCGATGGCCGCCACCTGCTGAGCGGTCTGCGAGATCTGGCCGGCGGCGCACCCGGACAGCAGCAGCGCGGCAGCGAGACCGGCCGCCGAGACCGTGGCCATGGAACCGCGACGGCGCCCTCCGAGACCAGGCTGACGGGCGCTGCGGGACACGGTGACCAATCCCTTCCGGTCGAACGGTGCGGGTGACGAGTGAAGATTAGCCGCAGCCGGACCTCCGATGCGCCTCGGTCGCCCAGCGAGCCGGCCCGCTGGACGCCCGAGAGCGGCCCGGCGAAGCGGCTCAGGACCTCGCTGGCGTCATCGAAAGCACGGACAGGGCAGGTTTGTCAACCCCTGCTAGGGGTCCTGACCTGCGACAACGGCTGGAGTGACGGCCGAGGGCGTGGTAAGCTGGGTCTGGCGAAAGGGGATCAACACCCATGGTTTTCAAGGTCGGCGAGACTGTCGTCTATCCGCATCACGGGGCCGCTCTGATTCAGGCCACCGAACTCCGCGTGGTCAGGGGCGAGGAGAAGCTGTATCTGGTTCTCAAGGTCGCCCAGGGTGATCTCACCGTGAAGGTTCCGGCGGAGAACGCGGAGATCGTCGGTGTCCGGGACGTGGTCGACCAGATTGGGCTGAACAAGGTATTCGAGGTGCTGCGAGCGCCGCATACCGAGGAGCCGACCAACTGGTCGCGACGGTACAAGGCGAACCTCGAGAAGTTGGCTTCCGGCGATGTCAACAAGGTCGCCGAAGTGGTGCGCGATCTCTGGCGCCGCGACAGGGAGCGGGGGCTGTCGGCAGGCGAGAAACGGATGCTGGCCAAGGCCCGGCAGATTCTGGTCTCAGAACTGGCACTGGCCGAGCACACGGATGAGGACAAGGCTGAGGTCATCCTCGACGACGTTCTCGCGTCCTGATCGCCATCCGGTCTTGCACTGAAGAACAAGCGCTGACAGAGCGCTGATGACGGTAGTCGCGCTGGTTGCGGCAGCGGGGAGCGGCGAACGCCTGGGTCTCGGCGTGCCGAAGGCCTTCGTCGAGGTGGACGGCCGTCCGCTGCTCGTTCATGCGGTTGATGCGCTGCGCGCAGGCGGTGCCGATCTGGTGGTGGTCGCCGTCCCCGCGTCGCAGGTCGGGTCGGCCCGCGGCCTGCTCGGGCTGGACGCCGTCGTGGTGGCGGGCGGCGCAGATCGCACTGCTTCGGTGGCCGCCGCGCTGAAGGCCGCAGAGCAGCAATGCGACGTCATCCTGGTGCACGACGCCGCCCGCGCCTTCGTGCCGCCGGCGATGGTTCGGCGGGTGATCGATGCCGTGCTGGCCGGCTCTCGCGCCGTCGTTCCGGTGCTGCCGGTGACCGACACCGTGCGCGGCGTCGCGCTCGAACCCGCCGTTCCAGCGTCCCCGGCATCGGAGCGGGCGAGGTCAGGAATCGCCGAGCACAGCACCGGCGTCGTCGATCGCGAGCTGCTGCGCGTCGTCCAGACCCCGCAGGGATTCGAACCCGGCCTGCTCCGGGAGGCCTATCGGTACGCCGCCGAACATTCCCGATCCAGCACCGACGACGCTGCGCTGGCCGAGAATCTGGGCGTCACCGTCGATTTCGTTGCCGGCGACCGGGAGGCGGGCAAGATCACCACCGCGGCGGACCTGTCCGCGGTGCGGGCCGGCCGGCAGACCGGCTTCGGCCTGCGAGTGGGAATTGGCGTCGATGTACATCCGGTCCAAGCCGGACGTCCCTGTTGGTTGGCGGGGATGTTGTTCCCGGATGAGGACGGCTGCGCCGGACACTCCGATGGTGACGTGGCGGCCCACGCACTCTGCAATGCGCTGCTGTCCGCTGCCGGTCTGGGCGATCTGGGTGCGATATTCGGCACCGAGGATCCGCAGTGGTCGGGTGCCTCGGGGATCTCCCTGCTCGCCGAGGCGGCGCGTCAGGTCAAGCAGGCCGGGTACGGCGTCGTCAATGCGGCCGTTCAGGTGATCGCCAACACCCCTCGGCTGGCTGCCAAAAGGGTGCAGGCGCAGGCGGTCCTGACCACCGCCGTCGGCGCACCGGTGTCGGTAGCGGCCGCCACCACCGACGGGCTCGGTCTCACCGGCCGCGGCGAGGGACGGGCAGCACAGGCCACCGCACTGTTGATCCGCGACGGCGGGTAGGCCGGTCAACCCGCCGGTAGGTCGTCTTCGACGTAGCGCGGCCTGGCGATGCTCAGACCGACCAGCAGATGCACCGCCAACAGGCAGCAGAGCATGATCAGCGGCCAGGTCCACCCCCCGGTCCAGTCGTGGATCAGGCCGAACAGGATGGGCCCGGCGGAGGCCAGCAGGTACCCGACGGACTGGGCGAACGCGGACAGCGCGATGGTGCCCCCCGAGGTGCGGGCCCTGATGGCGATCAGGGTGAGGGCGGTGGGGAAGGCTCCGCCGCCCAGCCCCAGCAGCAACGACCAGAGCAGGGTGGCGCCTCCCGGTGCGGTCAGCAGTCCCAGGTAGCCGGCCAGGTAGCAGCCCATCATCGCCACGATCAACCCGCGCGGGCTCCGCAGCCGGCCGAGCAGCCACGGCACGATCGCCGCGATGGGAATGCCGACGCCTGCGATGACGAAAACCTGGAAGGCGCCGGCCTGAGCGGTCAGCCCGGCATCGACCAAGATCTCCGGCAGCCAGCCCAACAGCACGTAGGCCTGCAGCGATTGCAGCCCGAAGTAGCCGGCCATCGCCCAGGCGACCGTCGATCGGCGCAGCGTCGACACCGGGATCCGGGCCGGTCCGGCAGGTTGCAAAGACGGGCGCCCGACCGCCAGGGCCATCGCGATCCAGGGGACCAGCGCGACAGCGGCGAGCGCTGCCCACATCCCTATGCCCAGCCGCCAATCTCCGCCGAACGCATCCTGCAGCGGAAGCGTGATGGCAGCGCCGATGGCCCCGCCCGCGGTGAGCAGCGTGGTGTAGACCGCGGTCACCGCCGTCACCGCGCCCGGGAAGTGCAGCCGGACCAACCCCGGCAACAGCACGTTTCCGATGGCGATGCCCGCCAACGTCAGCACCGAGCCGAGAAAGAGCATCGGGACCCCGGGCAGCAGCGAGCGGAACAGCTGGCCGACGACCAGCAACAACACCGCCAGCAGCACGGTCCGGTGCGACCCGATCCTGGCCGCCAGAGCGGGCGCGCCGATACCGAGCAGCGCGAACGACAGCGTCGGCAGCGCCAGCAGCAAACCCGCTGTGCCACCGGACATCCCGGTGGCATCGCGCAGCTCGGGGATCACCGCGCCGAGCGCGTTGACCGCTGGCCGCAGATTGACCGCGAGGGTCAGCACCGCAACCATCACCAGCGGCCTGGACAAGCGGGTGAAGACGCTGGACGCCCGCTGATCGGCAACGGAACGGGCGGCGGGCTGCGTCACCGACCCAGCGTAGGGTCCGGGCTCGCGTGCGATCCTTGCGGGCATGACTGCCACCACCATCGCGATCCTCGGAGCCGGCAAGATCGGCGAGGCGTTGTTGTCCGGAGTCCTCTCCGCCGGCCGCCCGGCCGAATCGCTGATGTTCACCGAGCGGTACGACGCCCGCAGCGCCGAACTCACCGAGCGGTACGGAGTGCGCTCTGTCACCACCGCGCAGGCGGCCGCGCAGGCCGACGTCCTGGTGGTGGCTGTCAAGCCGCAGGACATCGAACCGCTGCTGGTGGACCTGGCCGGGGCCATCACCCCCGGGACCCTGGTGGTGTCGCTGGCCGCCGGCCTGCCGACCGCGTTGTACGAGCGGCACCTGCCCGAGGGCACTGCTGTGGTCAGGGTGATGCCGAATACCGCGCTGCTGGTCGGCGAGGCCATGTCGGCGATCTCGCCGGGCAGGCATGCCACCGATGTGCACCTCGAGATGGTCGAGGCGCTGCTGAGCTCGGTGGGCAAGGTGGTTCGGGTACCCGAGTCACAGCAGGACGCGGTGACGGCGCTGTCCGGATCCGGCCCGGCCTATTTCTTCTTCCTGGTCGAGGCGATGATCGACGCCGGGATCCTGCTCGGTCTGCCGCGGGCGGTGTCGACGGATCTGATCATCCAGTCCGCGGTCGGGGCCGCCACCATGCTCCGGGACTCCGGCGAGCATCCGGTGGCGCTGCGGGAAGCGGTCACCTCCCCGGGAGGAACGACCATCGCGGCGATCCGCGAACTGGAGAACCACGGGGTGCGGGCCGCGCTGCTGTCGGCCATCGAGGCGGCTGCGCTGCGGTCCGCGGCGCTGGGCGCGGCCCACCAGTAAGTTGGCGCGGCCGACTCCCGTGAGCTTGGCGCTGCCCACCAGTGAGCTTGGTTCAGGGTTGCCAGTGCGCTGGGCGCCCACCAGTGAGCTTGGCGCGGCCCACCAGTGAGCTTGGCGCGCCCACCAGTGAGCTCGCTGCAGGTTGCCTGCCGCGACCGGACAGACCCGAGTGCCGGGTTGAAATCACCTGTTCGGGGGAAATTGGGCCGCTGTGGCGCGACACGCCGACACCACCTGTCAGGAAGATTGCGCTGAATGATATATAGCTTCCTGTCGCTTCCGCACCACTAGTACCGCTACAGTTCATCCAGCACGAGCGCGACTGTGTCCGCCGGTGGGGAAGCCGGCGGCGTGATGCGTGCCGGAAGACGGTGCACACCCCATGGCTCCAGAGCCGAAAGAGCCCGCCGGCGTCCCCCAGGACGCTTCGCTGGCCGAGATGCGCTTTCTCACTGTGGCCGAGGTGGCCAGCCTCATGCGCGTCTCGCGGATGACGGTCTACCGCCTTGTCCACGGGGGCGAGCTACCTGCCGTCCGGGTGGGGCGGTCCTTCCGCGTCCACGAACGAGCAGTCCACGACTACCTGCAGACGGCGTTCAACGACGTCGGCTGACGCTCTCTCGGTGTCTCCGGATCCGGCGGGCCGGGAAGGGCAACGGGTGCGCCCGGTCGCGTCCGTGGGCACCCGCAACTACATGCACAGCAACCCGGCATTGGGTGCGGCCCGCGGCCGGTAGACTTCGGTCAGGCTCCAGGCCGCCGGCCTGACATGCACGCCGGCACCAAAGGTGCGCTCAGCGTGCGGCATATTCGTCTAGAGGTTGGGAACACATGGGTTCTGTCATCAAGAAGCGTCGTAAGCGGATGGCCAAGAAGAAGCACCGCAAATTGCTGCGCAAGACGCGGGTGGCTCGTCGTAAGGCCGGCAAGTAACCGCTGCGCGCTCTTGATCGTGGCACCGACACGGTGCCGAACCCCGCATCTGTTCGACCGAACCCCGGTGCCCATCAGGCCACCGGGGTTCGTCGCGTCCCAGCCGATGCCTGGTCTACTGCCTGGGGCCCGCAACTCGGCCCCGGCGCTGGTTACCGCCCAAGTTGGGCAGATCGGCGCGATGTTCGGCGCTGGGAGTGGTCGTTATCGCCCGAGTTGGGCAGCTGGTGAGGTGTTCGGGGCCTTGAAGGGGTCGTTACCGCCCGAGTTGGGCGGTTGGCGAGGTGTTCGGGGCCCGGGAGAGCTCGTTACCGCCCGAGTTGGGCGGTTGGCGCGGTGTTCGGGCCTTTGAGGGGTCGTCATCGCCCGAGTTGGGCGGTTGGCGAGGTGTTCGGGGCCCGGGAGAGCTCGTTACCGCCCGAGTTGGGCAGTTGGTGGCGGTGTTCGACCCTGGGAGAGCTCGTTACCGCCCGAGTTGGGCAGCTGGGACCGGGTGTTCGGGCCTGGCTGCGGCTACCCCACACGACCCGGAGTTGGCGACCGCATGGGACAGGACCACTCGCCGCAGGCACGGCTGGTCGACGTAAGGGGCGTCACCAGTTCGCCCCCCACCTTCACCCGACAGCATCCGGCAGGCACACTGGGGGTCGCATCGCTGAGGTCCGCGACGGGAGGGTGGCGTTGCCCGCTTCCACGATCTTGGTCACCGGGGTCACCCGGTTCCTCGGTTCATCACTGGCCGGCCGGCTTGCTGCCCTGCCGGATGTCAGGAGGGTGATCGGAGTCGATGCCGCGCTCCCGGACGCCGACTCCCGCAAGCGGATGGGCGCCGCCGAGTTCGTCCGGGTCGACATCCGCGGTCCGCTCATCTCCCGGCTGATCGGCGGATCGGACATCGACACCGTGGTGCACGCCTCGGCCACCGCCAGCCCATCCAGTCCGGCGTCCAGGACGATGGTCAAGGAAATGAACGTCCTCGGCACGATGCAGTTGCTGGCCGCCTGCCAGCGCGCCGGCCAGGTCAAGCGCCTGGTGGTCCGCTCGACCGCCGCAGTGTACGGCGGGTCCCCGCGCGACCCCGCGGTGTTCACCGAGGACACCGAGCCACTCGCCGTGCCGACGTCCGGCCCAGCGCGGGACGCCGTCGACATGGAGGAGTACCTGCGCGGATTCATCCGGCGTCGCCCGGACGTCGCGGTCGCGGCGCCCCGGTTCGCCGAGATCATCGGGCCGACTGTCCGGACACCCCTGACCCGGTACTTCGCGCTCTCCCCGCTGGTGCCGGTGCTGGTCGGCCGGGACGCCAGGCTGCAACTGGTCCATGAGCAGGACGCCGTCGATCTGATGATGCATCTGGCGCTGGGCGACTACGCCGGCTTCGTCAACGTGGCCGGCAGCGGAACGATGACCGTCACCCAGGCGATCCATCGGGCCGGCCGGCTACCGCTGCCGATGCCGGCGCGCAGTCTCGGTCTGCTCGGCAGGTCATTGCGCGGGCTGCGGCTGGGTGGGTTCTCGCCGGAACAGGTGACGCTGCTCGCCAGTGGCCGGACGCTGGACACCAGCAGGCTGCGGGACGACGTCGGGTACGTCCTCCGCTTCTCCACCGAGGAGGCCTTCGCGGACTTCGCGGCAGGCCTGACTCCGGTGATCGACGGGGCACTGCTCGGCGGCGTCGAGCAACTGGCGCGCAGGGTTCTCGGGGTACCGGCGGCCGCGGTACCGGCGGTCGGTGCACTGCCCGCGGATGCGCCTCCGCGGGCAGATCAGGCTCGCCGCCAGCGGGCGGGACGGCCGCACCTGGTGAGCATCGACGGCGAACGGAGGATCCGATGACGCGGAACGACCGAGAGCCGGACCCGCCAGTCGGATCCGGCCCAGCATCCGAAGAGCCCGACAACGAGGCAGGGTCGACCGATGCCGCTACCGGAGACTGGCAGCAGCAACTGGCAGCAAGTCTGGCGTTCCTGCGCCGCAGGCTCACCGGCGATTACTCCGTCGACGAGTTCGGCTACGACGCGGACTTCCACCGTTCGGTGATACTGCCCCCGTTGCGCCTGCTGTACGAGCGATGGTTCCGGGTCGACACCCTGGGCGTGCAGCACATCCCGGACACCGGCGGGGCACTGATCGTCGCCAATCACTCCGGAACCATTCCGATGGATGCGGCGATGTTGACCGTCGCCACTCACGACCACCACCCGCGGCATCGCACGTTGCGGACGCTGGCGGCGAACCTGGTGTTCGACACCCCGGTGCTCGGCCCGTTGACCCGCAAGTCCGGCGGCACCCTGGCCTGCAATCCGGACGCCGAACGACTGCTGGGCTCGGGGGAGCTGGTGTCCGTCTTCCCGGAAGGTTTCAAGGGCGTCGGCAAGCCGTTCCGGCAGCGGTACCGGCTGCAGCGGTTCGGTCGCGGGGGGTTCGTCGCGGCGGCACTGAAGATGCGGACGCCGATCATTCCCTGCTCGATCGTCGGCGCCGAAGAGATCTATCCGATGATCGGCAACATCCCACAGCTGGCGAGGGCGCTCGGATTTCCCTACTTCCCGGTGACACCGACATTCCCATGGCTCGGCCCACTGGGCGCGGTGCCACTGCCCTCCAAGTGGCTGATCGAGTTCGGCGAACCGATCCCCACCGGCGATTTCCCCACAGGCGCAGCCGAGGATCCGATGGTCGTGTTCAACCTGACGGACCGAGTGCGGGAAATCATCCAGCAATCGCTGTACCGCTTGCTGCTGCAGCGCGGGCATCCGTTCCTCGGCTGACTCCCGACTGCTGGCACCCGCCTGCCGGACACCCGCGCGACACGTGTCGATCCTGCCGCAGATGTGCGCGATGGACGCCGCGGCTGGGCGCCAGTGATAACGGTTCTGTCGGACCGCGTTGGGCAGTATGGGGAATGCCCGTCGACCGGCCGGAAGCCGTTGACGAAGGATCCGTAATGCCCGCGCGCTGACTGGACCCGCCCGAGCATCAGGTCCCGGGCCGGCCACGCGTGCCGGAGTCTGACCGGACGGCCAGGGCTCACAGGCCAGAGTCGGACCGCTTATCACGACGCCCGACGATGCCGACTGGTGCGGAGCCACGTGCAACCGATCCGGCGGGCCACGCCGTCTACTCGGCGCGCAGTACCCGAGCGACTCTGCCGCCGAATAAGGAAGTGGTGGGTACGCATCATGCGAACGCGAAGTGTCGTGCTTGGCTCGTTGCTGTTGACCGCCGCGCTCGCATCTGTCGGCGCGTGTGCGGCTGCACAAGCGCCAGGGGCAATCCAGGGCAGCTCGAGCCACGGTGGGCCCAGCACCATTAGCGGCGCGGCCATGCACGAGTCTCCCACTGCTGAATATCGCGGTCCCATTACTCACCCTGCCTCCTTGCAACAGGCAGGTATCGAGATGAACATCCCGAAGGGCGAGCCAGCGGTAACGTGGAAGCAGGCGTATGAAAACTGTCAGACTGGGGCCGCTTCCTGTGACGTCACCGCGACGCCCATCATCACCCTTGCTACCGTCACGACCAAGGGTGCTGGCGAAGCGGGCGAAGGTGGCAGAATAATTCCTCTCATGGACCGGACTCTCGCATACGTCATCACCCAAGAGGGAGTCAGATGCTCGCCAGTGGGCCCACCGGCGGAAGCCCCACGTAGCACAATTTCGGGTGGGTCACCGCCAGGATCGTCAACTGAGACAAGAACGGCGGGGCGAAGACCGGGACCTGGGGATCAAACGCTCTCCAGTGGGTTTGTCTCCTGCACATTCATCAATTTCGTGGACGCAGCGACCGGAAAGGTGCTCTACTCAGTTCAAGGCCCGAATCTCTAACCGTCGTCGGTGAAATCCTTTGTGTTTGGCTGTGACTCGGTGATGAGGGCATTCCTACTCATTGGCGGGCCACCGGAATCCGCATGACGTAGCGGAGCTGGCCGAGGGTTTCGACCGCTCGGTGGTGATTCTTTCGGCGGACCTAGTGGAGCGAATCTGAAGTTGTTTTAGTACGCTTCGGGCAACCAACAGGAGGCACGATGGTTCAGCAGACTCAGAAGCGCCAGCGGTCAACTATGACGAACCGGCTGCTCTTCACTGCGGTGGGCACGCTCATCATGTGCGCTCTGCTGCTCGGCTTCACGAGCTGGGGTCCGGCGACCATCCCCATCTACGTTGGCACTCCGGTGCTGCTGTTCGCACTGACCTACCTGCCGGTCCGACTCAGGCAATCTCGGTAACTGGTTGTTGCTGGCCAGGAGGTTGTTGACGGGAAGCGGTGCCTGGTCAGGGCACAGTGCGTGTGCCGTGGGACGCGGTAAACGAGCTGGCAGCGTGTCAGCGAGCGCCTCGGCGGCGACCTGGCGTGTTCCGGTTCTCGTAGGCAGCGAGGAACGCGGTGACTCCGGCGCGAACGAGGTGTTTGGGACTGGTCTCGGGGGCGGCCGCGACGCTGGCCGCGGTGAGCTCGATCAGGTGCAAAGCGGCGACATTGTCGTCGTCGATGCGTAGTAGTCCCGCGTTCGCGTGTGTTCGGAGGTGGGCGGCGAGTGCGCGGCGCACGCGTAGCGGGCCGGCTTCCTGCCATGCGGTGAGGGTGTCTGTGTCGATGTGGGCCGAGTCGGCGTGGATTTGCCGGACGAGCGCGAAGTGGTCGGCTGTCGCCGGGTCTGGTGTGGACCATGCGGTGCCAAAGGCGATGAGGTCTTGTTCCAGGTCGGCGATGCGCCCGAGCAGCCGGTCTGCCAGGGCGATTTCGTGTTCGGCGACCCGAGTGGCGCTGTCCAGGATGACCGCTCGGAAGAGTCCGGCCTTGTCTGCGTAGTGGTTGTAGATCGTGCGGGTCGATACGCCGGCGGCGTCGGCGAGGGCGTCGATGCTGGCTCGGCTGTAGCCGTCGCGGGCGAAGACCCGTAGGGCTCCGTCCAGCAGGTCACGCTGTTTGTCCGCTCTCACGGAATGCATGGACCCAGTCTGATGGTCTACAACGAACATTGCAACCAGTGCAACGTTCGTTGTACTCTGCGGGAATGGAAACTTTGCCGAGGTCAGGTCCTGTCCGGCTCGCCATCGTGGTGGGGAGTACCCGTCCGGGGCGGCGAGGGCCGCAGGTCGCTGAGTGGGTACGCGACGTCGCCGCGACTCATCTACAGGGACGGGTCAGGGTTGAGTTGATCGACGTGGCGCTATTCGCTCTGCCGCTGCTGGACGAGCCGCTTCCCGCGGCGATCGGCGACTACCGGCACGCGCATACGCAGGACTGGGCGGCCACGGTGGCGGGTTTCGACGGGTTCGTCTTCGTGACTCCCGAGTACAACCATTCGGTGCCGGCGGCGCTGAAGAATGCGATCGATTTCCTGTTCGCGGAGTGGAACAACAAGGCGGCCGGGTTCGTCAGCTACGGGCTGAACGGTGGCACCAGAGCCGTGGAACACCTCCGGTTGACGTTGGCCGAGGTGAAAGTCGCAACGGTTCGTTCGCAGGTGGCGCTCGGGTTGTTCACCGACTTCGACATCCCCGACATGGCAGAACCAGGCACGTTCACCCCGACCGCTCACCACAGCGATGTGATGACGCGAATGTTGGACGAGATCGTCGACTGGGCACAGGCTCTCCGCCCACTACGGGAACAGGCCGACCAGTGAACACCTCCCGAGCGAGCACATACCCGTCGGATGCGGCCGCGCCGATCGACCGGAAGACCTGGCGGATGTGCTGGGTCGTCGTCTTCGGCGCATTCGTCAGCGGACTCGATGCGTCCCTGGTGAACATCGGCTTGGACATCATCAGCCGTGACCTGCAGGCATCGCTCGGCGTCACGCAGTGGGTGGCCAGCGCCTATCTTCTCTCCCTTGGCTTGTCACTTCCGCTGGCCGGTTGGCTGAGCCGCAGGTTCGGAACCGGCCGGGTCTGGCTCACAGCGCTGGCGACCTTCACCGTGGCGTCAGGTCTGTGCGCCCTGGCGCCGAACATCGGTCTGCTGATCGCCGCGAGGGTCCTGCAGGGTCTGGCCGGGGGTGTGCTCATTCCCGCCGGCCAGACACTGCTCGGCCAGGCCGTCGGACCGGCCCGTCTCGGTCGGGTGATGGGCACCCTCGGCATCGCCGTCAGCGCCGCACCAGCCATCGGCCCGCTCGTCGGCGGTCTCCTCCTGCACTCACTACCTTGGCCGTGGCTGTTCCTGATCAACCTGCCCATCGGCGCCATCGGACTGATCCTGGGTCGCCGCTACGTCCCGCAAGGAAACCCTTCCGCGACAACGAGCATCGACAAAACCGGCCTGGCACTGATCACCATCGGGATCCCGCTGGTCGTCTTCGCAGTCACGCAATGGGGCACCTCCGGAACGATCAGCGCCAGCACCGCCGCCTTGGCCGCGATCGGCATCATCGCGCTGGCCTGGTTCGTGGCTCACGAGCGGCGGGCCACTCACCCTCTGCTCGACGTCCGTCTCTACCGAAACCCGGGCTACCGCGCCGGCGTCATCGCCGCAGCCTTCTCCGGCGCGCTGGTCTTCGGCAGCGGCATCGTGCAGACCCTCTACTTCCAGATCGGCCGGCACCTCGCCACCATCCAAGCAGGCCTGAGCCTCCTTGGCGTCGCCGGCGCCACCGTCGTCTTCGCACCGCTCGCCGGCAGATGGATCGACCGCTACGGGCCGGCCAAAGTATCGCTCATCGGATCCACCATCGCAGTGGCAACCACAGGTCCGTTCATCGCCCTACCCATTGACGCCTCCGGCTGGATCGTCCAACCGCTGCTGACCGTCTACGGAGCCGCAGTCGCCATGGTCGCCACGCCAGCGAACGTCGCTGCCTACAAAGCCGTTATCGCCGACCAGCTGCCAGACGCCATCACCCAGGTCAACATCGTCCAAAGAATCGGCGGTTCACTCGGAGGTGCGATCTGCGCCGTCCTGATCGCATCCCGACTCCCCAACACCACGGCCGCCTTTCATACCGCGTTCGCCGCGTTGACCATCTGCGCAGTCGGTGCACTCGCCGGAGCCACCCTCATCCACCGAACCACCCACCGCCAGGGGAAGAATCAATGACCCACCGAAACGCACCCTGACTGTGGAAGGCCGCCGGCGACTGATACAGCGCTGCAAGAAACGTCCGATCGCCCATGTCGCCGCCGAGATGGGCATCTCCCGGGCCCGCGCGTGAAAATGGGTCAACCGCTGGCGTCAACTCGGTGACATCGGCCCGCTTGACCGATCCTCGACACCCGAACGAATCGGGGCTCAATCGCAGCATCCTCACCAGCGCCCAGTGCATCTCGATCGCCGAATGCCAGTCGAAACAACCATCGAAGGCGGGGTGCACTTCATGTGGAAGCGGAATGTCGTCAGGCCCCAACATGGTGTGCCGTATCAAGTCGGGGTACTCCTGCTGCACCGCGGCGCTGATGGTGTGTGCGTAGCTCTGCGCGAGGGCGGCGAGCTGCCTGGGCATCGGTCGATTCCGTTCTTCTGCCGGATCGGCGGGTGGCACTCGACCAAGATTGCATCCGGCTGGTGCGGGGCGGAGAGTTCGTCAGCCCATCCGGCGTCGGACCGCCAGGCCGCCGAAGACGGCGCCGGCCAGCGCCCCGGCGCCCAGCACCGACGGCACCCCGATCCTGGCGGCCCTGCGGGCGATGCGGAAGTCCCGGATCTGCCAGCCCCGACGGCGGGCGATGTCGCGCAGGGCGCCGTCCGGGTTCACCGCTACGGCGGTCCCCACCGCGCTGAGCATCGGGACGTCGTTGGCCGAGTCGGAATAGGCGGTGCACCGGCGCAGATCGAGTCCCTCGCTGGCGGCCAGCGCCCGGACCGCGGACGCCTTGGCCGGCCCGTGCAGCAGTTCACCGACCAGTCGACCGGTGTAGACACCGTTCTCGGTCTCGGCGACGGTCCCCAGCGCACCGGTGAACCCGAGACGGCGGGCGATCAGTTGGGCCAACTCGGCCGGGGTGGCCGTCACCAGCCATACCCGCTGGCCGGCATCGAGGTGACGACGGGCGAGCTCCAGGGTTCCGGGGTAGATCTTGTCGGCCATCGACTCGTCATAGATCTCTTCGCCCAACGCGATGATGTCCTCTGTCCTGCGGCCCGCGACGAACGACAGCGCCTCCTGCCTGGACTGGTTCACATGGTCGATGTCTTCCGAGCCGATCAACCGGAACCTGAGTTGTCGAACGGCGAAGCGCACCAGATCGCCGGTGTCGAAGAACTTCCGGGCGGCGAGCCCCCGGACGAAGTGATAGGTGGATGCGCCTTGCATGATCGTGTTGTCGACATCGAAGAACGCGGCTGCGGTGAGGTCGGTCCCCGGCGCCAGCGGTTCGGTGTGCGCAGCCTGGAACGCGGCCTCCGCCGACGCCTCGCCGGCGATCTGGGCGCGTTCGGCCCGTTCGCGCGGTGACCCCCTGCCCAGCCGCACTCTTCGCACCTCCGCACAGTTGCTCCGGTCAGATCCTCAGGGTAGCGATCGCCGCGTCGCCGTCGCGCTGCAACGCCGCGCCCGCACAGGCACCTCGGCGATAGGCTCGGACGCGAGGCAGCAGCATCGACGTCTGCTGGCCGGAGATCTGTTGGTATCCGGAGGGCAGGCACCGATGACCACACCAGGCGGGAACCTCGCCGATCTGGTGCGGCAGGCCGCCGCTCGCTCCGGCCCGCGGCCGGCGCTGATCGGTGACGGCCATCCGCGCAGCTGGGCCCAGTTGGACAGCGCCGCGGACACCGGAGCTGCCGAGCTGTTGGAGTCAGGCGCGCGAGCCGGCGATCGGGTGTTGCTTGCCCTGCCGTCGTCCGCCGACCTGGCGGTGGCGCTCATCGCGGTGGCCAGAGCCGGGTTGGTCGCCGTGCCGGTGGACCCCACCCGCGCCGAACTCGGCCGGGTTGCCGGCCGGATCCGGGCCAGGACCAGCATTTCCGGTCAGCCGGTCGGCGGCCTGGAGGCCGAATTCGGACCAGCCGAACTTGCCGGTTGGTGGTTGGGCCGGCGCGCGGAGGTGGATGCGGTCGGGGGCGGCGAAGATCTTGCGTTGCTGGCCAGGGCGTCCCGCAGCGATCGGGCCGTGATGATTCCGCACCGGGCGGTGCTGGCCGCCGTCGCCGCGGTGGCGTCCACACCGGGTCTTCGGCTGCGCGCCGACGACCGCGTCCTGCTGACCCGGCCGCTGCATCACCTCGCCGGATTCGTCACTGCCTTCCTCCCGCTGGCCACGATCGGCGCCGCCGCCGTCCTGCCAGGCTCGATGTCCGGCACCGGCGGTGGTACTGCCGACAGTGCGTCGCTGTTACGGGCGATCCGCGAGCACCGGGTGACGATTCTTCCCGGATCGCCGAGCATCTATCGCCAGTTGTTGCGCGCCGAGGGTGCGGAGCGCGCATTGTCCAGTGTCCGGCTGATGACCTCTGGCGCGGCGCCGCTGTTGGCAGAGGAATTCGCCGCCGCCAGGTCGATCACCGGGCAGAGCGTCTGGGAGGGTTACGGGATCTCCGAGTCCACTTCCGTGATCGCCACTTCCTTGATGACGTCACGGGCGCGCCCAGGATCGGTCGGCCTGCCCGTCGCCGGCCTTCAACTCCGCATCATCCCCGATGGCGATGCTGACGGAACTGACGCTGCCGACGCTGCTGACGCTGCTGACGCTGCTGACGCTGCTGACGCTGCTGACGCTGCTGACGCTGCCGACGCTGCCGACGCTGCCGACGCTGCCGACGCTCCCGGCGCTCCCGGCGCTCCCGACGCTGCCGACGCTGCCGACGCTCCCGACGTTCCCGACGTTCCCGACGGTGTGCATGGTGCCGACGCAGTCCAGGATGGCTACCCCGACGACTCGCCTCCCGAGGCCGGCCCCCGTGGCGGAGCCGGATCCGAGGCGGCATCCGACGCTCAGGACAGCGGGAATGCAGATTCCGTGGTGGGTTCGGTCGTCCCGGCTGCCGGGGTGGAGCGAACTCCCGAGGCCGGCCGACCGGAGCCTGCGAAGGGGGACGGCCCGGTGGGCCGAGCCGGATCGCCGCGTCCGGTCGTGGACAGCCTGGCGGAGGTCGAGAGCATCGGCGAAGTCGGCCGGATCGCGATCAAGGGCGCGATGCTGTTCCTGGGTTACTGGCCGGACGCCGCCGACGGCCCTGATCAGGACGGTTGGTACGTCACTCCCGACGTCGGTTACACCGACGACCGCGGCGAGCTGCATCTGGTCGACCGGGTGGACGACGCCTTCGTGGTCGCGGGGTTCACCGTCTATCCGCGGGAGATCGAACGGGCGCTGGCAGACCACCCATATGTCGCCGAGGCGGCGGTGGTCGGACTGGGTTCGGAGCGGGGGACGACGGTCATCGCCGTCATCACCGCACGGCCAGGCACCCATCCCACCGACGGCGACCTGGTCGAGTTCCTGACCGGGCGGCTGCCGGGATTCAAACGGCCGACAGTGTTCCATCTGACGTCCGAGCTGCCGCGGACCGACCTGGGCCGGATCGATCGCCGAGCGGCGCTGGCTGTGTACACCGAGGCCACCGGAATCGCCTCGACCCGCCGGACGCCGCTCACAGGCGTGGCCCTGGCATCCCGCGGGGTAACCGAGGACAGCCCCATGAGGAACCAGAACCGTCCCGCAGCAACGGATCCCGACGTAGTGCCGGAGACGGCGGCCGCGCTGGACGAGCTCGGCCGGCGGCTGCCGGCGGCCGGCCCGCGAAGTCGCCGCGGCTCCGACGACAGCGACGAGGACATGTTCGGTGAGGAGTACAGCTGATGCGTTCGGCCGCTGACGGGCGCCCGGGGAACATCAGGACTGTTCCGACAGGACCCTCCGGATCCGGCCCAGCGCCTGGGCGAGCACGGCATCGTCGACTCCGGCGTACCCGATCACCAGGCCGTGGAGTGCATCCGGGGTCGATCCGGCCCAGTAGTCGCTGAGTGAGCCGACCTCGATGCCGCCCCGCGAAAGTTGTTGCTTCACAACATGTTCGCGGACGGCTCCGGCGCCGGATCCGGACCATTCGATCACCGCATGAAGGCCGCCGTCCATGCTGTGCACCCTGACCCCGGCGATACCGTGGAGCGCATCCCCCACGATGCGGCGGCGACGCCGGTAGTCGCGGCGCATGCGCTCGGTGTGCCGGCGGAGTCCGCCGCCGGCCAGATACTCGGCGAGCGCGCGTTGCACGATGCCCGATAGGGTACGCCCGACGTCCGCCCGGAACCCGATCACCGCGTCCCGCAACGGGTCCGGCAATACCATGTAGCCGGCGCCGAGGTCCGGAGTGACCGTCTTGGAGAACGACCCGAGGGTGACGACCCGTTCCCCGCCCGGAGTGCCGCGCCGGTCGAGGGCCGCCAGCGCGGGCAGCGGGGCTCCGACGTAGCGCAGCTCGGAGTCGTAGTCGTCCTCCACCACAACCGCGTCGTGCCGGCCGGCCCAATCCAGCAGTTCCAAACGCCTGGTCACGGTCATCGATGCACCGAGCGGGTACTGGTGGCTGGGTGTCACCAGTACCAGATCCGGTGGTGTGCGGACAGCGTCGAGCTGCGGTACCACCAGGCCGGATCCGTCGACCCCGATCTCCACCACGGTGGCGCCCAGCCGTCGGGGAACCTGGTGCAGCGACGGGTATCCGGGATCCTCCACGGCAACGGTCAGTGGGTGGCCAGAGCGGGCACCGAGCACCTGCAGCACGGCGGAAAGACCGTCGCGCGCGCCGGACGTCACCGACAGATCCGCCGGTGACACCAGTAGCCCGCGCATCTGTCGCAGATGGGCGGCCAACTCGGCTCGCAGTTCCGGCAATCCGGCCGGGTCGATCGGTCCGGCCTCCGTTCCGGCGGCGGCCGTCCGCCACGCCTGCCGCCAGGCGCTGCCGGCGACGGCTCGCACATCGGGCCTGCCCGGTCGCAGATCCACCCCGGGCCGGCCACGGCTGGGCGGGGACCCAGCCGTGGCTGCAGCACCCCGTACGGGCGCGGACGGTCGGTGTCCGCTGCGAGGAGCCGTCGCCCGGCCGGCCGGATGCACCCGCGCCAGGTCGGGGTTCACGACGGTTCCGGAGCCGCGCAGCGGTGTCAGGTAGCCTTCGGCGATCAGCTGGTCCCAGCCGGCGATGACGGTTCCCCGTGCGATTCCCAACCTGGCCGCCAATGGGCGGCTGGCCGGCAGTCGATCACCCGGCCGTAGCACCCCGCGGGTAACCAGGTCGCGCACCGCATCGGCGATCTGCACCGGCAGCGCAGCACCCTCCGGATCGATGACGACATGCAGGTCCACCTCGCTGCGTTCCATGTGGCGGGCACCTCCGGTGAATAAGTGGTCCAGAGCTAGTCGATCTGAGTGGACCTGGTGATGATCCACTATTTGCGCCATGATGGACTCTATGACCGATCTCTTCGCCACCGCTGCCCCCACCCTGCCCGCTGACCCCGCCCTACCTGCTGACCCGGCCCGCTCCGGCACCCAAGACGGCCCGCCGCCTGCCACCGGTGGGGTGATGGTGAAGCGGGGACTGGCGGAGATGCTCAAGGGCGGCGTCATCATGGACGTCGTTACCGCCGAGCAGGCCAGGATCGCCGAGGACGCCGGCGCCGTCGCGGTGATGGCGCTGGAGCGGGTGCCGGCCGACATCCGTGCCCAGGGTGGGGTTGCCAGGATGAGCGACCCAGACCTGATCGCCGCCATCATCGACACCGTCTCGATCCCGGTGATGGCCAAGGCCCGGATCGGGCACTTCGTGGAAGCCCAAGTGCTGCAACACCTTCGAGTGGATTACATCGACGAGTCGGAAGTGCTCAGCCCGGCCGACTATGCCCACCACATCGACAAGCGGGCGTTCACTGTGCCGTTCGTCTGTGGCGCCACCAACCTCGGTGAGGCGCTCCGCCGGATCGGTGAGGGCGCCGCCATGATCCGATCGAAGGGCGAGGCGGGAACCGGCGACGTGTCCGAGGCAACCAAGCACATCCGGCGAATCCTTGGCGAGATCAGGGCTCTGTCGGTGATGAGCAACGACGAGTTGTACCTGGCCGCCAAGGAGCTGCAGGCGCCCTACGACCTGGTCGCCGAGACCGCCCGGCACGGCGCGCTTCCGGTGGTGTTGTTCACCGCTGGGGGAGTGGCCACCCCCGCCGACGCCGCGATGATGATGCAGCTGGGTGCGGACGGTGTCTTCGTCGGCTCCGGAATCTTCAAGTCCGGTGATCCGGCGGCACGAGCCGCGGCGATCGTCAAGGCGACCGCGCGTTTCGACGATCCGGAGGCGATCGCCGATGCCTCCCGTGGTCTCGGCGAAGCGATGGTCGGCATCAACGTCGCAGACCTCGCCGCCCCGCACCGCCTCGCCGAGCGCGGCTGGTAGCCCGCCGCGCGGATCAACAACGGTGGCGCGGATCAACAACGGTGGCGCGGATCAACAACGGTGGCGAGGATCAACATGGCTGGCTGTGTGACTGGTGGGACGCGAGTCGACCAACTGATCCTCGCAGCCGAAGATGATCCTCGTCGGGGCGGACACGGGTGCCGGATCGGGATCCTGGCGTTGCAGGGAGGGGTTGCCGAACATGTCAGGATGCTCGACCAGATCGGTGTCGAGCCGGTCCTGATCCGCCGGGTGGGGGAGCTCGACCGCATCGACGGCATCATTCTTCCCGGCGGCGAGTCGTCGACCATTGATCGGCTGTTGCGGATCTTCGGCCTGGCCGAACCGCTGGCCGACCGGATCGGCGGGGGTCTGCCGACGCTCGGAACCTGTGCTGGACTGGTGCTGCTCGCAGCCAGGGTGGCCGATCCCGCGCCGGGACAACGCAGTCTGGGAATCCTGGATGTCACGGTGCACCGCAACGCTTTCGGCTCTCAGGTCGAGTCCGAGGAGGCTGTCGTCCAAACGCCCGGCGGCCCGGTGCGGGCCGCCTTCATCCGGGCCCCGATAGTCACCGATGTCGGCGCCGCGGTCGACGTGCTCGCCCACCATCGTGGGCAGATCGTGGCGGTCAGTTCCGGTGCGGTGACGGGCCTTTCGTTCCACCCGGAACTGGCCGGTGACGGCGCTTTCCACCGTCGGCTGGTCGAGCGGGCGCGCGTCTTTGCAGCTACCGCGACGAATTGACTTGCGCCTGACGGTGACTCCTGCGCCCGGATACCTGCTGGCCGGCTGCGAACAGTCCTGACGCGGCCGAAATTGCTGCCGTGACACCGAATCCAGCCGGATAGCCGAACAGGTCGACCAGGCCGTTGGCGACGAGTGGACCGGCGGTGGCGCCCACGTCACCGACGATCTGATACGTCGCGATCACCGATCCGCGGCGGCCGTTGGCGACGTCGCCGAGAACAGCTGCCGGACCGACCGCCTGGGCCGCCGAGCCGATACCGCCGACCGCCATCGCCACGACGAACACCCAGAGGGCAGGAGGGACGGCCAGCACCGCCATTCCGGCCGCGGTGGCGAACCCGCCGACGGCGACAACTCCGAGCCTTCCGCGCCGGTCCGACCAGCGGCCGAACGGCAGCAGCAGCAGCGCATTCACCGCCGCCGCGATGGCCAGTCCGTACCCGGCCCAGGACTCACTGAGCAGCAATGCCTCGGTGACGAACAACGGGACCGTCGCCATCCGCACGGCGTTGCCCCAGTTGCCGGCCAGGTCGGCCACCAACGCCACCCGGAACTCCCGGAGCCGCCAGGCTTGCCGGATGCCCTCCGGCGGCTCCGCTGCGACCCGCTGCTCGCGTCCCGAGCGCGGAACCCGCGGCAGTGCGGCGAAGGCGACGATCGCGGCGACCGAGAGGGTGCCGGCGTAGAAGAAGAACGGCATCCGCAGGCTGATCGCGGTCAACGGACCACCGATGACCGGACCGATGACGCCGCCGAACAGGAACGAGCCGGACCAGACGCCCATCGCCCGGCCGCGGACCGCCGAGGGTACCGCCGAGGCCATCACCGACGACGAAGCGACGGTGAACATCGCCGAACCGACGCCGCCGAGGCCGCGGAGTACCAGCAGCTGCAGATAGTTCTGGCTGAATCCCGCGACCCCACTGGACACCGCGACGATCACGAGGCCGGTACCCAGCACCGACCGGGCGCCGACCAAATCCACCAGTTTCCCGACCCCCAGCGCCGATGCCATGCGGGCCGCGGCGAACATGCTGACCACCAACGCCGCTGCGGTCCGTCCCACGCCGAAGTTGCGGGCGAACACCGGCACGGCGGGCGCCAGGATGCCGAATCCGACGGCCACGCACATCGCGATGGCCGCCAGGACCCACACCACCCGTGGCAGTGCCGGGTCGGGCGGTGCGTCCGTTTCCGCACCTGCCGCCGGCGCGGTGCTGGCGGACGGTGCGGTGTTGCCGGCTGCCCTGCTGCCGGCCGGTGCCGTGTTCGCCAGTGCTGCGGTGTTACCTGATGCTGCGGTGCTGCTCGAGGGGATGGTGCCGCCGGAGTGCGTCGCCGGCCCGGCCGGGTCTGGTGCCTTCACCATCCGCCTCTCCCGTGTACAGCCGTCAGGCGAGAGCACTCGCACCGTGATGGAAGATAATCGGATGACCCAACCCATGTACGTGACGCTGCTCACCAGAAGGGGTTGCCACCTGTGCGATGACGCCCTTGGCGTGGTGATGCAGGCGGCTGCTGTCACCGGTGCCGGCTGGTCCGAGCTGGACGTGGACGCGGACCCCGAACTGCGCGCCGAGTACGGCGATCGGGTGCCAGTTGTGCTGGTCGACGGAGTGGAGCACGCCCACTTCACGGTGGACGAGCCGAGGCTGCGGGCCGCCTTGACCCGACCGTCGGGCGAACTGACATCCGGACCGGATCGATCGGCGCCAACCACCTCGCCCCGCACCGTTCCGGTATCTGGGACAACGATCCCAAACGCTTTTTTGTGAGTAGCCACCCGAGTGGATAGTGTTGCGATTCGGCGGCCTACCACACACCGGCCGTCACCCCGGCAGGGGGTGTTTTTCCTGGCATCTGCTGCCGATCGACAACAGGCGGCAGAACACAGTGTCCATGCACTCGGGGTCCGTGCACACCGGCGATCAGCTGGGCCGGCGGACCGATCGTGCCCGGCAGATCCCCGAGGCCACCGCTTCCCGGCTGCTGGGATATCTGCGGGTGCTCACCGAGTACTCCCATGCCCGGACCGCCAGCTCCCGGGATCTGGCCGCCGCCGCCGGGGTGGATGCCGCGAAGCTCCGCCGTGACCTGTCATTCCTGGGCAGCTACGGCGTCAGGGGCGTCGGCTACGACGTCGCCACCCTGATCGACGAGATCTCCAGAGCACTCGGCGCCCACACCGCCCACCGGGTCGCTCTGGTAGGGGTCGGCAACCTCGGCCACGCGCTGGCCGGCTACTCCGGCTTCCCCCGCCATGGTTTCGAACTGGTCGCCCTCTTCGACAACGATCCTCAGCTGATCGGGACCATCGCCGCCGGCCTTCGGGTGCATGACATCATCGATGCCGCAACGGTTATCGCCAGCGAGCGGGCAAGCATCGGCATCATCGCGACCCCGGTCGATGCAGCCCAGCAGGTGGCCGATTCGCTGGCCGATGCCGGAGTCCGATCCATCCTGAACTTCGCTCCGTGCCAGCTCGAGCTCGGCGACGATGTCAACATGCGACAGGTCGATCTGGGCCTCGAGCTGCAGATGCTGGCCTTCCACGAGGCACGCCGGCCACCTGGGCTGGCCGGCCGGGTGTCCTCCGACAGAGCGGTCGCTCGATGATCCACCCGGCGGATCCTGCACCGGCTCGCCGATACAGCAGTCGCAGGTCAGTACCGGTCGGCACACCGTGCCGGCGTGATTTCGCAGAGAGCACCCAGACAAGGAGCAGTTCATGACCAGGGCACAGCGGACAACTGGTCGGATCGCGTTCATCGGAGCCGGACCGGGTGATCCCGGGTTGCTCACCGTTCGAGCCCATCAGGCCCTGGTCGCCGCGGACCTGATCGTCACCGATCCCGATGTTCCCGCCTCGATCACCGTCCTGGCTGGGGGCGCCGAGGTGCGGCCGGCTGTCGGCGAGCCGGTGGAGGTGGCAAGGACGCTCGCCGCCGCCGCCCGTTCCGGTGAGCTGGTGGTCCGGCTGATCGCCGGTGACGTGCTGACCGCCGATCCGGTGATCAAGGAGATCCAGGCGATCGCCCGTACGACGATCGGATTCGAGATCATCCCAGGGCTCTCCGCAGTGACGGCTGCCGCCAGCTACGCCGGGATCCCGGTCGGATCGGTGCACACCATCGCCGACGTCCGATCCACCCGCGACTGGCGGACCATCGCCGGTGCTCCGGGCACTTTGTTGCTGCAGGCGTCGGCCGGACACCTGGCCGACACCGCCGCGGCGCTGGCCGAGAACGGCATCGCGCCGGCCACTCCGGCGTCGGTGATAGCCGGGGCCACCCTGCCCACCCAGCGGACCGTCGACGGCACCCTGGCTACTCTCGACGGGATCGGTCGCGAGCTGCCCGGCTCGCTGGTGATCACCATCGGCTCGCAGGCCTCCCATCGGGAGAAGTTGTCCTGGTGGGAAACGCGCGCGCTGTACGGCTGGCGGGTGCTGATCCCGCAGACCAAGGACTCGGCCGACGAGATGGTCGCCATGCTGGGCAGCCATGGCGCCACCAGTGAGAAGGTGCCGACCATCGCCGTCGAGCCGCCGCGGACGCCGGCGCAGATGGAGCGCGCGGTCAAGGGCCTGGTCGACGGCCGCTACCAGTGGATGGTGTTCACCTCGGAGAACTCGGTGCGCGCGGTCTGGGAGAAGTTCACCCAGTTCGGTCTTGACGCCAGGGCGTTCTCCGGTGTGCGGATCGCCTGCGTCGATGCCGGCACTGCCGCGGCCGTGCGGGCGCTGGGCATCAACCCGGACCTGGTCGCCGAGCAGTCCGACAGCGCCGTCGGACCGGGTAACTCGGCGTCCCTGCTCGACGACTTCCCCGAGTTCGACGACCTGCTGGATCCGGTCGACCGGGTGCTATTGCCGCGGGCTGACATCGCGACCGAGACGCTCGCCGCCGGGCTTCGCGAGCGCGGCTGGGAAGTCGATGACGTGACCGCCTACCGGACGGTGCGGGCGGCTCCCCCCGCGGCGCAGATCAGGGAGGCGATCAAGGCTGGGGGCTTCGAGGCGGTGTGCTTCACCTCGTCGTCGACGGTCCGGAACCTGGTCGGCATCGCCGGCAAGCCCCACGCTAGGACGGTGGTGGCGTGTCTGGGACCGAAGACCGCGGAGACCGCTCGCGAGTTCGGCCTCCGGGTCGATGTGCAGCCGGAGACGCCGGAGATCGGCGCCATGGTGGAGGCACTCGCCGCGCACGCGCTGCGGCTGCGGGAGGAGGGCGCGATGCCGCCGCCCCGGAAGTCGCCGAGGCGGCGTTGATGGTGTCCAGCCGCCGCCTCGACCAGCGACGATGCGGGAGAATGCCGCGGAGCCAGGTAGGTTTGCCGGCATGACGACTCCCGGGGATCGACCCCGACGCAGCGGGTTTCTGGCCAGCCTGTCCTCGGCGCTCACTCCGCCGGTCGTCACCGACGACGAGCCGGACAAGCCGCTGACGGCGCCGAAAACCGTCAACGTTGCGACGGTGCTGACGATGTTGGCCGGCCTGCTGTTCCTGTACCTCGGGGCGAACTCGCTGGTCAACCTGGATCGTGATCTGAACACCGCCGTCACCGCCTACTCCGACGGCATTACCAGGTGCACGAACGAGGTAGGCGGTATTGGCGACAAGGTGGTGACACCGGCGCAGGGCGCGTCCAAGGAGCAGACGGACCTGGCCGAGCAGTGCAAGAAGGTCGTCCCGCTCACCCAGGAGATGAAGGATGGGGCACAGTCACGCGGGACCATGGTCTCCTGGGTGCTGATCGTTGTGGGCGTGGCAGCGATGGCCGTCGGTTGGTTCGTGCGCTCCGGTGCCCCATGGGCCAGAAGGATGGCTGTCGGCCTGGTGGTCGTCACCATGGTGATAACTATGTTCCTGCAGATCTCGAACCTGCTGACGATGCTCGCGACGCTGTTCCTGGTGGCCGCGGTGCTGATGAGTTACCTCGGGTCCGGTGGTGTGTTCTTCACCAGGGCGGCGATGCGACGCCGGGCGGCGTGAGCCGGCCACCGGCATCGTCGCTGCGGCCGTTCGGTCGGCCGACGGATCGGGCCGCCGATGACGTCGCGACGGTACTGGCAGTCCGGATGGTGGTTGCGCTGATCGGCGTGGCCGTCGCGGTGTTCGGTGCGATCCTGCTGTACCAGCACTCCATGCGGTCCCGGCAATGGGGACCCTATCTGCCTGGCGACGCCCCGGTGACGATCGAACGGATCTCCACTCCTTGGCTGATCGGTGCTACCGGTCTGGTGCTGTTGGCGGGTTTGCTGGTGACGGCGGTGGTCGCAGATCTGGTCAGGTGGCGGCGTGTGCGCCGGGCAGCGCGCCGACCGCCGACCGGGAGTTCGAGGCGGGGGGCACCAGCGGCTCCACAAACGTCATGAACGCCTGGGACACTGGGCGGGTGCCAGCAGAACCGGTTACCCCCGCGGCATTCCAGGAAGCCACCACGGTGCATCTGCTCCGGCACGGCGAGGTGCGGAACCCGCGGGGCATCCTGTACGGCCGGCTACCCGATTTCCATCTGTCCGAGGCCGGCCGGGCAATGGCGCAGGGCGTCGCCAACTTCTTCTGCGGCATCGGTGGCACCGGCACGGGTACCGGCGATGGCAACGGACACGGCACGGCCGATCGTTATCAGAAGATCGACATCGCCTACCTCGCGGCCTCCAGCCTGGACCGCGCGCAGGAAACGGCGGCGCCGTTGGCCGCGGCCAGCGGTGTCCCGGTGCGGACCGACGATCGGCTGATCGAAGCCGGGAACGCCTTCGAGGGCACCAGGTTCGACAGTCATGCGATGCGGAACCCGGCGAACTGGGGGAAGCTGCGCAACCCGGCCCGGCCGTCTTGGGGCGAGCCGTACCTGGAGATCGCGCATCGGATGCTGGGCGCGCTGTACGCCGCCGAACAGGCGGCGCGGGGGCGGGTCGCGGTGCTGGTGAGCCACCAGCTTCCGATCTGGACGCTGCGGCGCTTCCTGCAAGGGCAGCGGCTCTGGCACAACCCGGCGAAGCGGGAATGCAATCTCGCCTCCCTGACCTCGGTGCACTTCGCGGAGGGCGTCATCAGTTCGATCAGCTACTCCGAGCCGGTCGGTCACCTTGCGGCGCAAGGTGTCCCGACGGCCGGCGCTATGGCGGCGAGCGCTGTCCAGGACAACGCGGTGGAGGCGAGAGCAACGGAGACCGGCCAGGACACAACGAGAAGGGCCGGATCGTGACCGGGCGCGGCCTCCGGTTGATCGCGGCCTTACTGGTGGCGCTGCTGGCGACGGCCGGCTGCACCTCGGGCCGGGATGCCTCGGCGCCGCAGGGCGGAGGGTTCGAGCTGGTGACGCCGGGCGGTAAGACGGAGTTCGACTATCCGGTGGCCGATCGCAGGCCGCTCGGGGAGATCGCCGGGCCGGCGGTGAGCGGTGACCGGCGGATCTCGCTGGCCGACTATCCGGATACCGTTGTCGTGCTGAACTTCTGGGGTGCCTGGTGCGCGCCGTGCCGGGCGGAGTCCGACGATCTGGCCACCGCATTCCAGGATGTGCGGGCGAAGGGCGTGCAGTTCGTCGGGATCAATGTCAAGGAGGCGTCCAGGTCGGATGCGGCGGACTTCGAAGCGTCCCGGCAGATCCCCTATCCGTCGATCTTCGACCAGCAGCTGCGCACCCTGTTGTCGATCAGGGGTTATCCGGTCAACTCCATTCCGTCGACCATCGTGCTGGATCGGCAGCACCGGGTCGCGCACGTCTGGTTGACCGAACTGAGAAGTCCGGCGCCGCTGGTGGACGTCGCCGGCCGGGTCGCCGCCGAGGCGCCGTGATGACGGTCCCGCTCCCCGGCGTCCTCACTGCGGTGGCGGCCGACTCGTCCGTCACCGACACCGTGACCTCGGGCCCGTTCCTGGTCGCGGCCGCACTGTCACTGGCTGCCGGTGTGGTGTCCTTCGCCTCGCCCTGTGTGCTACCACTGGTTCCCGGATATCTGTCGTACCTGGTCGGCCTCGTCGGGGCGGAGGAAACCGACGGCGGTAGGGGTGGCGGGAAGCGGACCGTTGTCCGGGCCCGGGCGGTGCGCGCGACGGCGCTGTTCGTGGTGGGCTTCACCGTGGTGTTCCTGGCGGAATCGCTGCTGGTGTTGGGGATGTCCCGGTTTCTGGTCGGGAACCTGGATGTGCTCACCAGGATCGGCGGTGTGGTGACGGTGATCGTCGGGCTGGTCATGCTGGGCTGGATACGGCCGTTGCAGCGTGACGTGCGCATCCACGCCCGACCCACCGGGCGGGTGCTGGGTGCGCCATTGCTGGGCGCCTTCTTCGCGGTCGGTTGGACCGCCTGCATCGGTCCGGCGCTGACCGGTGTGAATGCGCTGGCGATCAGCACCGACTGGAACGGCAACGCCTGGCGTGGCCTGTTCCTGGTGGTCGCCTACTGCCTCGGGCTGGGCATCCCGTTCCTGTTGCTGGCCTTCGGCTTCGGCTGGGCAACCGCCGCGGTGGGCATGCTGCGCCGGCACTCCAGGACCATCCAGCTGATCGGTGCGGCGGCGCTGATCGGCGTCGGACTGATGATGGTGACCGGCGTCTGGGGGCAGTTCGTGGCCTGGCTGCAATACCGGTACTTCAGCGTGCGGCTGGTGCTGTAATGGCGACCAGCCAGCATGAAGCGCCGCCGGCGTCGGCGCTCGCAACACCCGGAAGGCCGGTCAACTCTGGCGCTGCGTTCTTGCGCAACACCTGGCGCGGGCTCACCAGTATGCGTACCGCGCTCATCTTGTTGTTCCTGCTGGCGCTGGCCAGCCTGCCGGGAGCGCTGCTGCCGCAGTGGTCGCTGAACCAGTCCAAGACCGCCGGGTACATCACCGCTCACCCGTTCTGGGGGCCGTGGCTGAACCGGCTGGGCTTCTTCGAAGTCTTCGCATCGCCTTGGTACTCGGCGATCTACCTGTTGCTGTTCATCTCGCTGATCGGCTGTCTGCTGCCCAGGACGTTCGATTTCGCGCGGCAGTTACGGGCGGTACCGGTGGCCACCCCGCGCAACTTGGCACGGATGCCGCTGCACACCGAGTACACGGTCACAGGTGATTCGGTGGAAGTGGTCGCCGATCGGGTCGAGAAGACGTTGCGCGGCAAGCACTGGCGGGTTGCCAGGCGGACCGAAGCCGATGGGGTGCAGACCATTTCGGCGGAGAAGGGGTACCTGCGCGAAGTCGGCAACCTCGTCTTCCACTTCTCGCTGGTGGGCCTGCTCGTCGCGATCGCCATCGGCAAGCTGTTCGGCTACGAGGGCAGTGTCATCAAGAGCGTCAGCCCGGACGGCGGAAATTTCTGCTCCTCCTCTCCGGTCCAGTACGACACCTTCCGTCCCGGCCTTTCCGTCGACGGCACCGACATGACGCCGTTCTGTTTGCAACTCAAGAGCTTCCATGCCGAGTACGCCGATTCCGGGCAGCCGCTGAAGTTCTTCACCGATGTCGGCTACCAGGCCGGGGCCGAGGCGGGAAGCGACGTCTGGCACCCGGCCCGGATCCAGGTGAACGACCCGTTGCGGATCTCCGGCGAGCGGGTGTACCTGCTGGGCCACGGCTATGCACCGACGGTGCGGATCACCTTCCCGAACGGCCAGGTGCGCGAGCAATCGGCGCCGTTCGTCTCCGCGGACGGGGACCCGATGTTGCTGTCCAGCGGGGTGATCAAGGTGCCGGACCCGCCGGGAGTGCCGGCTGCTCAGATCCGTCGACATCAGCTGGCCATCGCCGGACTGTTCGCGCCGACCGCGGCCGACCACGGCGGCATCATGACCAGCGTCTTTCCCGCGGCCGACAGGCCCGGCCTGGCCGTCGACATCTACCAGGGCGACCTCGGTATGGAATCCGGCGCCCCGCAGTCGGTGTTTGCCATCGACCAGAAGCAGGTCGACAAGGGCGCACTGGTCAAGCAGAAACGGGTCAACCTGTACGTCGGCGATTCGGTGACACTCCCGGACGGCACCACCGTCACCTTCACCGGGTACACCAACTGGGTGTCGCTGCAGACCAGCTACGACCCGGCCCAGCTCGCCGCCCTGCTCTTCGCCGTCACCCTGCTGATCGGGTTGATGATCTCACTGACGCTCAAGCGCCGCAGGCTGTGGTTCCGGATGGTTCCGGATGCACATCGCGGCGCCCCGGAGCTGTCCGGCGGAACTTCTACCCCTCGTAGTACGATCGTCCGCGTCGGTGGGCTGGCTCGCACCGACCAGGCAGGATACGGTTCAGAGTTCGGCGAAATTTCCGGCGTGGCCGGATCGGCTGGATCGGTGGGACCGACCGAAGTGGCGGGGCCTGCGGTGCCGGACGGCGTCGGACCGGATCGCACCGCAGACTCGTTGGGCAGCACTGGGAAGAAGGGTTAGCCGATGTCCGCATTCTCCGATCTGGCGTTCCAGGCGGCAATGGCCGCCTACATCGTCGCGCTGGTCTGTTATGGGATCGAGCTGGCATCGCGCCGGGCCCAGGTGCCCACCGCGCTGGAGGCTGTCAGCGCTGGCCGGCGTTCCGGAGCCCCCGGCGACACCATGCTGCTCACGGACCCGGCGGACCGACCGGACGAGGTGCTGAACGACGCGGGGGCCCGGTTCGCGGCTGCCGGTCCTGACCCTGCCGCGGACGCCGACGTGGATGACGACGGGCCGACCCGCCCATTGTTGCCGTGGGGTGTGCGATTCGGCCGAGCGGCGGTCCTGGTGACAGTCGTCGGGTTGCTGGCGAACCTTGCCTCAGTGGTCAGCCGGGGGCTGGCCGCCGGCCGGCTTCCGCTGGGAAACATGTACGAGTTCACCTCGGGCTTCTGCTGCATCGCGGTTGGCTGCTGGCTGGTGGTGCTGATCAAGACCGGTGCCCGGCCGCTGGGGCTGTTTGTCATGTCGCCGGTGGTGATCCTGGCGTTCCTGGCCGGGACGGTGCTGTGGGTGCCGGCCGGGCCCGTTGTGCCGTCGCTGAACTCCTACTGGAAGTGGATCCACGTCACCACGGTGTCCGCGTCCGGCTCGGTGCTGCTGGTGAGCGGTGCCGCATCGGCGATGTACCTGCTGCGGCATCGATACGACCGGCGGCTGTCCGCCGCCGGCGATGTCACAGCGGACTCACTGCGGTCGAAGGACTCACTGCGGTTGGAGGAAGCACTGCGGTTGGAGCAAGCACTGGGGTTGAGGGAATCAGTGTGGTCGAAGCTGCCGTCGCTGCCGGTGCTGGACAAGATCGCTTACCGCACAGCGATTGTGGCGTTCCCGGTGTACACCTTCGCCATCATTGCCGGCGCGCTGTGGGCCGAGGCGGCCTGGGGCCGGTACTGGGGGTGGGATCCGAAGGAGACGGTCGCGTTCGTCAGTTGGGTCTTCTACGCCGGCTATCTGCACGCGCGGGCCACGTCCGGCTGGCGCGGAGTCAGGTCGGCCTGGGTGAACGTACTCGGTTTCGCGGCGATCGTGTTCAACCTGTTCTTCGTCAACATGGTCGTGACGGGCTTGCACAGTTACGCCGGGCTGGGCTGAATCACCTTAACTGCTGTTCCGCTCAGCTGACGTTCCGCTGAGCTGACGGTTCCCGGTCAGCTGACGGTTCCGCCGGAGCCGTTCTTGTCCTCGCCCCGCAGGCGGCGATCGATCTCACCGAGGAACTCCGGGTCGTCGTCAGGGGCGAGCATTCTGGGCGACTTCCGGGTCGGCGGCTGGGGTGTGCGTCGGACCGCTTCGGCGTCCATCCGACCATCAAGGCCGCGCCACGCCAGAACGATCACGATGATCGTCACGGCAAGTGCGACGAGCAGGTACATCCAGGGCCTCCCAGTGCTTCACCCCAGCGTACGCAGTCCAGGACGCCGGTGCATTCGACGTCGTCCGGAAGACAACGCGGACGCCACCATCAGGCGCTGTCGCGGGATGCCTCCACCGTGAGATTGGCCAGCAGCGAGGTCACTTCGGACTCACGGAACCGGCGGTGGCCGCCGGGAGTACGGATGGAACCGATACGGCCGGCGGACGCCCAACGAGTGACGGTCTTGGGGTCCACTCGAAACATCAAGGCGACTTCGCCCGGTGTGAGCAGCTTCTCGGCGTTCTCTGCGGCCATCTGGTCAACCTCCGAATTTCGGGCCTCGGCTCGGCTCGCAGCCGGGGTGCTTCTCATGCGGTGCTTCTCGTGTCGTGCGTCTCGTGCGGTGCGTCGCGCTTCTCGTGTCGTGCGTCTCGTGCGGTGCGTCGCGCTTCTCGTGTCGTGCTTCTCGTGTCATTGTGCGCCGTTCGTACCGGTTCGGTTCCCCGCCACGCGCGAGCTAAACGAACCCGCCAGCGGTGAGCCGGCCGAGAGCGCACTGCTCGGGGTGCTCGGCGCGTCCGGGACGGGCTGACCTGATCGGGCTTGCGACTGCCCTGCCCGCTGCCCGCGATACTTGCCGTGGCGCGCCGACGGTTACCGTGTCCCTACGTCATGCGGTGCCCCCTTTGCCTGAGCGCTCCCTCGGCGGCCGCAGCGAGGCGAGGAGGGCCTGGATGGATGTGGTCGATCGACGACTCATCGACGCGCTGCGCGCCAACGGTCGTGCCAGTTATGCCGAACTCGGGCGCACGGTCGGCTTGTCGTCCTCGACGGTGCACGACAGGGTTGCCAAGCTGGAATCCTCGGGGGTGATCTCCGGATACCGTGCGGTCGTCGATCCTAGGGCGATCGGGCTGGGAGTGACGGCACTGGTGGGCATCGAACCGGGGGAGAACGGCCTGGATCACGAGATTGCGGCGGCGTTGGACCGGGTTCCCGAGGTGGAGAGCTGTTACGCGGTGGCCGGTGCGGAGGCGTTCATCGTGAAGGTCCGGGTGCCCAGCGTCGATGACCTGCATCTGTGTCTGGGTCGGCTGCGCGGTATCTCCGGGGTGGCCAGGACCAGGACGACGGTGGTACTGGCGACCCGCTTCGAGATGCGCCCGCACCTGTTGGAACCCGCCACGGTGACCGGCCCGGTCGCGGACCGCCCGGTCGAGGTGGCCGATGCGCCCGGTGCCGCGAAGTAGCCTGGACGGGTGAGCGCCGGGGACGATCGAGACGTCGCGGGTTCGCAGCCGAACGTGCCCGCTGCGGTGTGGCCGCTCGCCGTGCGCTACGTGCTGCTGCGGTTGTTGCTGACCGCACTGCTGACGGCGGCGCTGATCGGTATCAGCGCGGTGGCCGGGCTCGGCATGCCGGTGCTGGTCGCAGCGATGCTGGCTGTCGTTCTGCAGCTGCCCCTCTCCTGGCTGCTGCTGGCCCGTCAGCGGGAGAAGGTGACGGCGGCAACGGCGGCGTCGGCAAGCCGGCGGCGCCGGACGAGAGAGCAACTGCGGGCTGCGCTGGCCGGTGGAGAGCAGATCGACGACAACCCGCTGTGACAAGTCGCGGCGGAACGGTGGTCGATCGATCCGACCTCGCCCAGCGCCGCTGGGTTGCCGCCGCCGTGCAGCGGATCGAGGCGGACACCCAGCGAAGTGCGGACACCCACCTGTTGCGGTTCCCCCTGCCGGCAACGCTCGGCGTGGATCTGTACCTGAAGGACGAGTCGACCCACATCACCGGGTCGCTGAAACACAGGCTGGCCCGATCACTGTTCCTCTACTCGCTGTGCAACGGATGGCTCTCCGCGGGCACCACGGTGATCGAGTCGTCCTCCGGCTCCACAGCGGTGTCGGAGGCGTACTTCGCCCGGCTGATCGGACTGCCGTTCATCGCGGTGATGCCGACAACCACATCGCCGGAGAAGATCGCCCTGATCCAGGCGCACGGCGGTCGGTGCCACCTGGTCGCCGACGCCTCGGAGATCTGCGACCAGGCCCATCGGCTGGCCGCCGAGTCCGGCGGCCACTACATGGACCAGTTCACCCACGCCGAGCGGGCCACCGACTGGCGCGGTAACAACAACATTGCCGAGTCGATCTTCGAGCAACTTGCGCGGGAGGAACATCCGATCCCGGAGTGGATCGTGATCGCCGCCGGCACCGGCGGCACCAGCGCAACCATTGGGCGGTACGTCCGCTACCGCGGCCATCAAACCCGTTTGTGCGTACCGGATCCGGAGAACTCCGCGTTCTTCGCTGGATGGTGTGCCTCCGATTCGACGGTTACCGGCAGCGGCTCACGGATCGAGGGCATCGGCCGGCCGCGGGTGGAGCCGAGTTTCGTCGGACAGGTGATCGACCGGATGATGACCGTCCCCGACGCTTCCAGCGTCGCGGCGATGCGGGCGGTGGAGCAGGTGCTCGGCAAGAAGGTCGGGCCCTCCACCGGCACCAATCTATGGGCCGCCTTCGGGTTGGCGTCCGAGATGCGGGAAGCCGGCCGGCGCGGTTCGATCGTCGCGTTGCTGTGCGACAGCGGCGAGAGGTATGCGGGCACGTACTACGACGACAGCTGGGTGTCCGCCCAGGGCTGGGACCTTGCGCCCGCCACCCGGATCGTTGCCGATTTCCTGGACACCGGAAACTGGCGACCCTGAGCCGCTCAGAGCTCTCCCGCTCCAGCCCCCGGCGAGGATCATCTTCGCCTGCGAGGATCTATTGAGCTCGCTTTGTCACTCTGGTCACACGATTGCCGATGTTGATCCTCGCCGGCCGTGGTCCGGACAGCCGGGAGGGCAATCCCGGTACGCCCGCAGGGGAATACAGTTCGGCGATGAACCTGATCCAGATCGCCCAGCACGCCGAGGATCTCGACCGGGCGGCCGTGTTCTACACGGACCTGCTGGGCACCGGACCGACCGGCCGGTTCGATCCGCCGGGGCTGTTGTTCTTCGACCTCTGCGGCAGCCGGCTGCTGTTGGAGCAGGGCGCCGACAGCGCGGTGCTGTACCTGGGCGCCGCAGACATCGATGCCACCATCGAGCGGCTGCGGGCGGCCGGGGTGGCGATCGAGTCCGAGCCAAACGTGATCTTCCGTCATGAAGATGCGACGCTGGGTCCGGCGGGTACCGATGAGTGGCAGGCGTTCATCCGGGACAGCGAAGGCAACCTGGTCGGGCTGGTCGAGCAGCGCCGGGTCTGACGGGCGACTCCGTTAGCCTGCGATTCTGAACAGCCCTGCGAGCGTCACCAACCCCGAAGTTCTCATTCAGCCTTGCGACTCTCACCAGTCGAAAATCGTGTCCGGCAAAGGCTTTCGGCCCAGCACGTGCTGGTCGCAGAAGCCCAGAACGGTCTCGTTCCAGACCCGGGAGTTGCTCGGTGAGAGCACCCAATGGTTCTCGTTGGTGAACTGCAGGAAGCGGTGCGGCATGTGATGCGGGTTGCCTTCGTAGCCGGAAACCAGGTCCCACCACAGCCGCAGCGCCTCGCTGACCGGCACCCGATAGTCCTTGTTGCCGTGAATCACCAGCATCGGGGTGATGTTCTTCGACAGATGGTGGTGCGGGGAGTACTTCGCGTACCAGTCGGGAAGTTCTTCCGGTGTCCGATGTACCCGTACCTTGTCCGCCGCAGCGTCGGTGGTGAGGTGCTGCTGATCCAGGGCGTACAGACCTGCGTGGGTGACGATCGCCTTGAACCGGTTGGTGTGCCCGGCGATCCAGTTGCTCATGAAGCCGCCGAAGGATGCGCCGAGCAGCGCGGTTCGCTTTCCGTCCAACGTCTTTCGGTTCAGGACATGGTCGGTGAGCGCTTCCACCTCGCGCCACACCACATCGGGCAACCGCGGCCAGCCGCGGTTCAATCCGGCGTGACCGTAGCCGGTGGACATCGCAGGGTCGGGCATCAGCACCGCATAGCCGCGGGCGACCGCAAGCCACGGACACCACCGCCAGCTCCATGAGTTGTACGAGCCGTGCGGCCCGCCGTGCACCCAGACCATCAGTGGGGCCGGCTTCTTCGCGGTCGCGCTCTTCGGTGTGCACAACCAACCGCCGACCCGGACACCGGCGACGTCGGTGCTCACCCAACTCAGCGTGCCGGGCAGATCGGTGACGGCACCGGGGGCCAGTAGGGTGCGCGGCTGCGTAGTCCGGCGGACGGTCAGCCGAACCGGAGTGGGTGGCGTGTCGATGGTGGACCGCAGGGCATACAGATATCGGCCGTCGGCGGTCGGCCGGACACCGCTGTAGACGGCGTCGTCGGCGATCACCCTCCGGGTGCGGCCGGTGGCCGGGTCGATTGCCAGGATGGCGCCGCGGGAGTGCAGATCGCCGGCGACGTACAAGGTATCGCCGTCCGCCGACCAGACGTACTCGCCGACCGATACATCGCCGATCTGAACGGCCACCGGCGTGCCACCGGCGACCCGATGGAGCTCGAGGAATTCGTAGCTGGTGTCCGACGGGGTGGAGACCGTCGTCCGGATGACGGCCAGCGTGCGCCCGTCCGGCGAGAACACCGGCCCGTGATAGCCATCGGCGGAAGTTCCGCGCAGCAACCGCTTTCGGCGCCCGCGGCTGGTGTCGATCAGGGCCAGCGAGCTGACGGTCTCGCCGCCCGATGTCCGGGTGGTCCAGGTGGTGGCCACGGTCAACCCGTCCGGTGACAGGTCCGCGGCGGCGTTGAGCAGGCAGACGGTGTCGGCATCGGTGGCCAGGTCGATCAGGGCGGCTGAACGGTTCTCGGCATCGTCATCGGCATCGGCATGACCATCGGCATGACCATCGGCATCGGCCGGGACCAGCACCAGGCGGGGTGAGGTGTCGCCGAGCTCGTGATCCCAGTATCGGATCGGCATCCCGGTGTGCAGGATCGCGCTGATTCCGCGGTCCTTGCGGGCGGTTCGCTGGGCGGCGTCGGTGTCCAGGGTGGCCCCGACCAGCACGCTGGTGGTGGCCAGGATCGCGCCGGTGTTCGCGACGCCGACGATGTTCAGTCCTCCGGGGGCATCGGCGACGACCCTGGCCTCACCGTGATCGGGGAGGCGCCAGATGGCGGATCTCGGGGACGACTCGGACTTGTCCTTCTCGCTGTCCGGACGGGCCGAGGTGAACAACAGGGTGCCGTCGGGCGCGAACCTGGGTGCGGATTCACCCTTCGCGGAGAAGGTGAGTCGCCTGGGCGCCGCGGTCCCGTTCGGGTCCAACTCCCACAGCGCGCTGGCGTACTCGGCGCTGTCCGCATCCGGCTGCTGCACCGCAGCGACGACGCGGGCGCCGTCCGGGCTGACCGCCAGCGAGGTCACCCTGGGGAGCGACACGAAGCCGGCGATATCGGTGAAATCGGAGTAGCCGGCGGTGGTATTCGTGGCGCCGGAGGTGCTGGGGGAACGAGTTGGCATCCGTCGAACGTACGTCCGCCATGTACGGCGCAGGGCACCCGGGCTCTCGGGGACCTCAGCGCAACCCGAAGGTCCGCCGACCGAACAGCACGGCCACCAGCGAGACGATCCCCACCGCGATGAAGTAGTAGCTCGGGGACATGGTGCTGTGTGTCCACTCGATGAGCGCGGTGAAGATCGCGGCGGCGAACCCGCCGAAAACGAGCACTCCCACGTTGTAGCCCACAGCCATGCCGGTGGTCCGGACACTGGTCGGGAACAGCTCGGCGTACACCGCGGGCAGCGGGCCGAAATAGAACGCCATCAGTATGCCGAACACGATCTGGACCAGGGTGAGAGTGAGCACCGTCGGGGAGGCGTGCAGCACCTTGAACAGTGGCCAGGCCAGCACGATGGCGGCCAGAGCGGCGATCGTCATCACCCTCGCCGCGCCGACCCGGTCGGCCAGGATTCCGACGAACGGGGTGCCGGCCAGCGCCACCAGACCGGCGATGATGCCGCCCAGGTACCCGGCATATCCGGGAAGGTGCAGGCTCTTCACCGCGAACGTTGGCATGTACAGAATCAGATACACCGAAATGGACGCCAGTGCGACGATGCCGGCCGAGGTGAGCAGTCGGGGCAGGTGCGTGGTGAGGGTGACGACCAGCGGCGAGCTGACCTTCTCCGACGCCACGAACTCCTCCGTCTCATCCATCTTCGACCGGATGTAGTAGCCGACCGGCCCGATCACCATGCCGAACAGGAACGGCACCCGCCAGCCCCACGAGTACAACGCATCGTGGTTGAGAAAGGTGTTCAGCAGGTACCCGAACAGCGACGCCAGCAACAGCGCGGCACCTTGGGTGGCTACCTGCCAGCTGCCGTAGAAACCCTTGCGATGGGGGGCGCTCTCCACCAGATAGGTGGTCGCGGTGCCGAACTCTCCACCGGCCGAGAAGCCCTGAACCAGCCGGGAGACGAGCAACCAGATTCCTGCCGCGACCGGCCCGATGGCCGCGGCGGTCGGCGCCAGGGCCATCAGACCGGTGCCGACCATCATTGCCAGGATGGTGAACGACAACGCCTTCTTCCGGCCGGCCCGGTCGGCGTAGCTGCCGATCACCGCCGCCCCGATCGGCCGGATCAGGTAGGACAGCGCGAACGTGAGGAAGGTCAGCATCAGGCCGGCGAAACCGGACAGCTTCGGGAAGAACAGGGCGCTGATCACCACCGCGAAGCTGGAGTAGACGATGATGTCGAACCATTCGAGCGCATTGCCTACGGAGGAGGCGACCACCGCCTTGCGGGCTCTGCTGGTCGCCTCCGCCGACGGCGCGGCGGAGTTGGCGCCGGACCTCGCGGGGGAAAAGCGATCGGCCATCCGAGCAGCGTGTCACTCCGAGCGGTGGCGCCGGTGACCGGGTGGTTGCTCTTGGCCAAACCACGCGGGCTGGGTAGGTTCGACTCAATCCCGGGTGTCGCCCCCGGAGCACCGGAGGAGCGCACCCGGGGGGAGCGCACTGGGGAGCGCACCGCCGCCGCGCCCGGCAGCGGACTGACGGACGCGAGCCGCGAGCCGGAAGTGCTCTGGTGGCCGCCTGACGTATGGAGGATCCGTGGAGATCGTCGTCAAGGGACGCAATGTCGAGGTTCCCGATCACTTCCGCACGCACGTCGCGGACAAGCTGAGCAGGAGTGAGCGGTACGACTCGAAGATCATCCGGGTGGATGTCGAGCTGTCCCATGAGACGAATCGCCGCCAGTTGAAACGGTGCCAGCGGGTGGAGATCACCCTGAGCTCCAAGGGCCCAGCCGTCCGGGCGGAGGCCACCGACGAGAGCTTCTACACCGCGCTGGACGGTGCGGTACACAAACTGGAGAGCCAGCTGCGCAAGGCGGCCGATCGGCGGCATGACCGGGAGAGGACCCCGGCGCTGGCCGTTGCGGCGTCACCGGAGGAACTCCTGCCCGACCCGGAGAACGGCAACGGGGACAGCAACCCGACCGACAGCAGATCGGGTCCAGGGCACATCGTCCGGATCAAGGACCACCCCGGCGAACCGATCACCGTCGACCAAGCTCTTTACCAGATGGAACTGGTGGGCCACGACTTCTATCTGTTCAAGGACGCCGAGACCCAGTTGTGTTCGGTGGTGTACCGGCGCAGGGGATTCGACTACGGGCTGCTCCGGCTGACCGAAGACGGCGGCAGCCGGCCGGCGGGTGCGGAAGGCACCGATGCGTCGGCCGGTGATGCCGACACGGCGGCTGCAGGGGATGCGGAGAAGGCGAAATCCGATCCCCCGGTGTCAGCCGCCGGCGCCACCGCCAGATCGATGTACGGCTCCGTCGATGCCCAGCTGGAACCGTCCGCCGGTTGATGCGGACGTACCATGGGGGAGGTCGGGGGTCCCCCTTCGGCGCGAAGCGGGCCGCGATCCCACTACCCGTGACCGTGCGAGTGGCAGGGCCATCGACGACAACCCGATCGACAACAAGACGAGGGTGAGCACGTGGTTCTGTCCCGACTGCTGCGGGCCGGCGAGGCCAAGACCGTCAAGCGGCTTGCGGTCATCGCGCAGCACATCAACTCCATCGAGAGCGACTATTCCGACCTCACCGATGCTCAGCTGCGGGAGCTGACGGACAAGTACAGGCAGCGGGTGGCCGGCGGGGAGAGCCTGGACGACCTGCTGCCCGAAGCGTTCGCCACGGTCCGCGAGGCGTCCAAGCGGACCCTCGGTCAGCGTCCGTATGACGTGCAGCTGATGGGCGGGGCTGCCCTGCACCTGGGCAACGTGGCGGAGATGAAGACCGGTGAGGGCAAGACGCTGGTCGCGACCCTTCCGCTGTACCTGAACGCGCTCGAGGGCCGGGGCGCGCACCTGGTGACGGTCAACGACTACCTGGCCAAGTACCAGTCGGAGTGGATGGGCCGCATCTACACCTTCCTCGGGCTGACCACCGGCGTCATCCTGGCGAACGAGACACCCGATCACCGTCGTGCCCAGTACGCCTGCGACATCACCTACGGCACCAACAACGAGTTCGGGTTCGACTACCTCCGGGACAACATGGCCTGGTCGAAGGATGAATTGGTGCAGCGGGGCCACCATTTCGCCATCGTCGACGAGGTCGACTCCATCCTGATCGACGAGGCCAGAACACCGCTGATCATCTCCGGACCGGCCGATCAGTCGTCCAAGTGGTACTCCGAATTCGCCCGGCTGACACCGAGGATGGCCAGGGACGTCGACTACGAGGTCGACGAGTCCAAGCGGACCGTCGGCGTCACAGAGGCCGGCGTCGAGAAGGTCGAACGGGCCTTCGGCATCGACAACCTCTACGAATCGGTGAACACCCCGCTGGTCGGCTTCCTGAACAATGCGCTCAAGGCCAAAGAGCTGTACAAGAAGGACCGCGACTACATCGTGGTCTCCGGCGAGGTGCTGATCGTCGACGAGTTCACCGGCCGGGTACTGCACGGCCGCCGCTACAACGAGGGCATGCACCAGGCGATCGAGGCCAAGGAAGGCGTCGAGATCAAGGCCGAGAACCAGACGCTGGCCACCATCACCCTGCAGAACTTCTTCCGGCTCTACACCAAGATCTCCGGGATGACCGGCACCGCCCAGACGGAGGCGACCGAGCTCAGCCAGACCTACAAGTTGGGCGTGGTGCCGATCCCGCCGAACAAGCCGGTGATCCGGGCGGATCAAACCGATCTGATCTACCGCGGCGAGGACGCGAAGTTCGACGCCGTCGTCGCCGACATCGTCGGCAGGCACGAGAAGGGCCAGCCGGTGCTGGTCGGCACCGCGTCCGTGGAGAAATCCGAGCGGCTGAGCAAACTGCTGTTGCGGGCCGGCGTCCCGCACGAGGTGCTGAATGCCAAGAACCACGCCAGGGAGGCGGCGATCATCGCGCAGGCCGGTCGGGAGGGCGCCGTCACGGTCGCCACCAACATGGCCGGCCGCGGCACCGACATCATGCTCGGGGGCAATCCCGACTTCCAGGCCGATCTCGACCTTCGGGCCAAGGACCTGCACCCGACCGAGACCCCGGAGGAATACCAGTCCGGGTGGGTCGACGCGCTCGAAGAGGCGAACAAGAAGTCGAAGGTGGAGGGCGACAAGGTCCGCAAGGCCGGTGGGCTGTACGTGCTGGGCACCGAACGGCACGAGGCCAGGCGGATCGACAACCAGCTGCGCGGCCGCAGCGGCCGGCAAGGCGACCCCGGTGAGTCGCGGTTCTACCTCTCGCTCGGCGACGACCTGATGCAGCGGGTCGGCGGCAGCACCGTCGACATGCTGATGATGCGGCTCGGCGTCGAGGACGACATGCCGATCGAGCACCGGTTCGTCTCCAAGGCGATCAAGAGCGCCCAGACGCAGGTCGAGCAGCAGAACTACGAGATCCGCAAGAACGTTCTCAAGTACGACGAGGTGATGAACAAGCAGCGCACCGTCATCTATGACGAGCGGCGCCGGGTGCTCGACGGAGAGGATCTGCACGACCAGGTGCAGAACATGATCGATGACGTCATCACCGCCTACGTCTCCGGCGCGACCGAGAACGGATACGCGGAGGACTGGGACCTGGACACCCTGTGGACGGCGCTCAAGACGCTGTATCCGGTGTCGGTGACGCCAGAGGAAGTGGCCAAGCAACGCGGTGAACTCAGCAGGGAGGCGCTGATCGAGGCGATCCGGGCCGACGCCAAGCAGGCATGGGCGCAGCGGGAAGCTGAACTGACCCCGGAGGTCACCCGCGAGCTGGAACGGCGGGTGGTGCTGTCGGTGCTGGATCGCAAGTGGCGTGAGCATCTCTACGAGATGGACTACCTGAAGGAGGGCATCGGACTGCGGGCGATGGCGCAGCGCGACCCGCTGGTCGAGTACCAGCGCGAGGGCTTCGACATGTTCGCCGCCATGCTGGATTCGCTGAAGGAGGAGTCTGTCGGATTCCTGTACAACCTGCAGGTGCAGGTGGTCGCCCCGGACGGTTCATCGATGTCCGCCGAGAGCGGTGACACCGATCCGAGCGCCGGTCAGGCCTCGGCGATGACCACCGGCCAGTCCGGCAACGCCAAGGCATTGCCTCCGCCGAAGACCGGCCAGAAGGTCAAGCGTCAACGTCCGGTGGAGGCGCTGCCGACGCAGCAGGCGGCGGCCGGGTCCAACGGCTCGGCGGCGGCCACCGGCGTCGAATCCGCGGGTCGGGCCGGGGCGTCAAGCGCCACGAGAGTCGGTGCCACGGCGGTCGGCGCCGCATCCGGCACCGATCACGTGGACGCCGACGCCGCCGGTGCAGCCCGCTCGGGCCCGGTCAAGGCCGTCGCCCCGGCCGCTCTGCGCGCCAAGGGCCTCGGCGAGCACCAGGGGGCGGGTGGTCTTCAGTACTCCGGTCCGAGTGCGGACGGCGGAACCGAGGTCACCTCCCGCGCCAGCGGCAAGTTGGGTCGGACGACCAGCGAATCCGGCACCGTCACCGCGGCCAAGGAGCCATCGCGGAACGCACCCTGTCCTTGCGGCTCCGGCAAGAAGTACAAGCAGTGCCACGGCCGGCCCGGTTCGACCGTCTGACCATCCGCTGACCGTCCGCGCCTCGCTGAACCGGCACTTTCGCCGGCGACGCATTTTCGGACGCCGGCCCACCCGATGGGGATCGGATCACCCGGCCGGTCAGCCGACCTGCAGCGCGGTGATCCGCCACCGTCCGTCGAGTCCGGCCAACCGGAATGCGATCGCCCGCGTCCTGGGGCCTCGTCGGTACACGGCCGCCACCTCCGCCACCCCGTCGGTGGGTTCGCAGACGTGGGTCGACTGCAGGCGGGCCAGACCCGATCCGGGCACCGGGGCGCGGTCCAGCAGCGCCGCGAAGACCGGCGGCGTGCAATGCGCACTGAGCTGGCTGGCCGGCCGCATCCCGGTGAGGATCTCGATCAAGGCACGGGACATGGCCGTGGCCACCCGCCGAGCCGGTGGAAGCTGCTGAGTCGAGGTGTGCCGGACCCCGATGTCGCCCGCCTGCGAGAGGTCCGGCACCGCCGGTGACGCGACCAACGGTGCCACCGCGGTGGACGCGGCGGTGAACGCGGTGATCGATGCGGGTGTACCGGCCCGCACTCTGGGCGCCGGCGTGGCCGACAGGGCCGGTAACCGGCGTACCCGGTGTGTTGCCGAGATCTCGTCGTCGAACGGAGGTTCGCACTCCGGAACGGCGACCAGCTGCGGCGACTTCCGGCCTGACGCGCGGTCGGCTCTGGCCGTGGCCGGCGGCGGGGTCGGATGGACCGTGGCTGTGGCCGCCGTGGCCGCTGCCGTGGGCGCCGGGGTCGTTGCCGTGGGCGTGGCGGGTGAGCGCAGGGCCGTTCCGGCGGGCGTGGCCGGGGAGGCCAGTGCTGTTGCCATCTCAGTTCTCCGATGTGTGGTGGCTCTGATCGGGCGGCTGCAGCCGTTGCCCCGGTTGGATGAGGTCGGGGTCGCCGCCGATCAGCGCGCGGTTGGCGGCGTACCAGCTCCGCCAGGCGGCGTCGATGTGCGCGTCGTCGGCCCCCGGGCCGAGGTCGAGGGCCGCCAGCTTCCATAGCGAGTCGCCGGGATGGACGATCACGATCCGCGGCGACCCTGGCTGGGGCGCCGCTGACCGTGGTGCCGCGGGATGCGGTACAGCGGACGGTGATGCCGCGGGATGCGGTGCAGCGGACTGTGGTGCCGCGGACTGTGGTGCCGCATGTTTCGGTGCCGCGGGGCGTCGTGGTACCCCCGGATGCGCAGTGGCGGTGTGGGGCGCGGTGGCTCGCGGTGTCGCTGCCAGCGGTGTGGAAGCCTCGGGCTTCGCGGGGGGCGCTGTGCTCGCGTGCGGGGTGCTGGCCGGTGGACCTGGCCAGTCGACGTCGACATCGGGACTGGACCCCGGCCGCTGCACCGGCCAGTCCTGGTCGAGCGACTCGGCCGCGCCGGCCGGGAACGGCACCCCTCGGTCCCCCGTTCCCGGCCGCGCCCGGCCACCGGCGCCCAGATCGCCGCTCGCTTCGCCACCGGCGCCCAGATCGCCGCTCGCTGGACCTATCGCCGGGTGCGGGCGTGTCGAAGTCAGCGCAGCACTGGAGGTCAGCGCAGCCTTGGAGGTCAGCGCAGCAGAAGTCGCTGCCGGCTGCGACGTGCCCACAGGCTGCTGCACCGCGCAGGCGGCAGCGCCGGCGAACACCGAGACACCCATCCCGGCGATCACCACCCGGCGAATCGCAACCGGCGCGATCCGGCGGAGCGTTGCCCGGCCGAACCGGCCGGCCACGCCCGGGACCGTCGCCAGCGCCGCCGTGCCGCAGATCACGCAGGCCCACCCCAGCATGAGCCAGACCACCGCAGCGGCGACCGTCAGAGCGGCCGCGTCCAGCGCCGCAGCGCCGGATGGTCCGCCGGTACCGCCAGCCGCGCCGCGCCCGACCAGGCTGCGGGCGACCTCGACCGGCGCCGGCAGTTGAGTGGCCAGACCGGCAAGCGCCATCAGCGAGCCCGCCAGCCGTGACCGGGGGCGACCGCCACCGACGATTGCCGAGATGCGTGCATTTGACATTGTTTGAGGATATATGAATGCACTAGCGGCGTGTCAACTGCGTTGACTCGGGTTTGTGGGCGAGACGGGGATTTGACGCCTGCGGCGCTCGGTGTCACCGTGGGTCGATGCGCTGGGAGCAGCTCTTCGCCGACCTGGAGGCGCAGTTCGACGAGCTGGGGGAAGCGGAGATGGCCGCCGAGCTCTCGGACCGACAGCGGGTCGAGTTCGGTGCGGTGGGCCTCGTTGCGCGGCTGGCCGGATCGCTCGGGAGTCCGCTGCGGTTGCGGACGGCGTCCGGCACCAGCATCACCGGCGTGCTCCGGCGATTGGGCCCGGACTGGGTGCTGATCGACGAGGCGCCGGGCCGGGAGGCAGTGATTCCGCTGGCAGCCGTCACCATGGTCGAGGGCCTCACCTCCGCAACCGGCCTCCCGCTCGGCACTGTTTCCGGCAAGCTCACCCTGCGGCTGGCACTGCGCGGCCTGGTCAGGGACCGGGCGCCGGTGGCCGTCACGATGTTCGGCAGCCAGGGCGGACCGGAGGCGGGCACCGGCACCGAGATCACCGGCACCATCGACCGGATTGGCGCCGATTTCCTCGAACTTGCGTTACACGCCGCATGGGAGCCGCGCCGAGCCGGCAGCGTCCGTCAGGTGGTGCTGCTGCCGCTCGGTGCGGTCGTGTTCGTCCGCGCCCAGGCGCTGGGCTGACGGATGCCGGTCGGCGGCATCGCGCTGGTGGTCATCACCGGACCGGTGGGCTCGGGCAAGTCTTCGGTCGCCGGAGCGCTGTCAAAAGTGTTGGCGGACGACAACACAGCGCATGCGGTGATCGACATGGATCACCTCCGGATCGCTCGGCCGACACCGCCGGACGACCCGTTCGGCGAAGCAGGAGGCCGGCGGAATCTGGCGGCCCTGTGGCCGTTGATCCTCGCCGACGGGGCGCAGGCGGTGGTGCTGGCCGACGTGGTCGAGGATCGGGAGGAATATCTGGGAGCGTTCGCTGAACTGCTCCCTGGGGTGCCGGTGACGATCGTCCGGCTGGCCGTTCCGATGCCGCTGATACTCCGGCGGATCCAGGCCAGAGAGCCGCCGGAGACGGTTGCCTGGTATCTGGCGAGGGCGCCCGAACTCCTGTCGATCATGCAGCGTGGGCCGGTCGAGGACGTGCTCGTGGAGGTTGGTGAGCGGACTCCGGCCGAGGTGGCCGCCGAGGTCGCCGAGCGGGTGGCCCTGGGTGGGTCACCCCGGTCAGGATTCCAGCTCGGCGAGTGATTCCGGAGCCTGCTCCAGGGTCGACTCGGTGCGCCGGTAGGCCCGATCGATGTACTCCTCCAGTTTGGCCCGCTCCACCCGCCACTGGTTGCGGCCGCCGATCTGGATGCCCTGAAGGTCGCCGGTCCGGACCAGCGCGTAGGTCTGCGACGCGGAGATGTTCAGGATGTCCGCGACGTCGGCAAGGGTCAGGAACCGCTCGTTGGCCATGGTCGGGCCTCCCACCTCGTCGCCGCTGCCGCAGGGCGTGCGGCGCGATGCCGGCGACGCTGCTACCTGGCCGTCTGTCGATGGGGTGGCACGTTGCTACCGGTTTGCCGTTGTCCGCCCTCTGTCAGTATGCCTTGATGCCGTTGGATCCGGTTTGGCCTGTCCACATCCAGGCCACGCGGGCCTTGCATGACCGGCCCAAGAGCGGCAGGCTCCGACTCGGGAACTGAACCAGGGTCACCGGGGGAGGACGTTCATGGCCAGGACATCGGGTACGACGATCCTGTCGTCCACCCCTGCGCACCCGCCGGCGGCTGGACCGTCCGGCGCATTCCCGGTGGCGCCTACCCCGCGCAGGCTGGCCCGGCCGAAGTGGCTCGACCCGCGGATCGTCGTTGGCCTGGTGCTGCTGATCGCGGCCGTGGTGGTGGGAGCCAAGGTGATCGGCTCGAGCAGGCAGACCACCCCGATCTGGGCCGCTGCGCACGATCTGGCGGCCGGCACCGTCGTCACCGACGCGGACCTGGTACCGGCCGAGGTGAACCTCGGCGACGCCATCGCCGGCTACCTGAGCGCGGACACCACCGCCAACGGCCGGGTGTTGAGCAGGCAGGTCACCGCCGGGGAGTTGCTGCCGTCCGCGGCGCTGGCTGCACCCGCAGCGGGTGGACGGCTGCTCGGTATCGGCATTGAGGCCGCCGACATGCCACCAGGTGTCACTCACGGCTCGGTCATCGACCTGTATCTGATGCCGGTGACGACCACCGGCGCGGCCGCCGGACGCGGCAGCGCGGAACTGGTGGCCACCCGGGTGACCGTGCAGTCGATGACAGCGCCGTCGTCCGGCGGGCTTTCCGGGGCGTCCTCCAGCAAGTACCAGGTGGTGTTGCTCATGGACGCCGGGGCGGCCGACGGCCTGGTGCGCAAGCTGCCGAGCGGCAGTCCGTTGATCCTGCTGATTCCGCCGCGTTGAGTCCGCGATGAGCAGCGGCGTACTGACGGCCGGCAGCGGTCATTCGTGGGAGAACGATCTGGTAGCCGCGCTGAGCCGGCCCGGCGCGTCACTCACCGTCGTCCGGCGCTGCGTCGACGTGGCCGAGCTGCTCTCGGTCGCCGCTACCGGGCAGGCGGCTGCGGTGGTCATCGCAGCCGACCTGCGCCGGCTCACCAGCGAGGCCATTCAGCGCCTCACCTCGTCCGGGGTGGCCGCGGTCGGCGTCTACCCGGCGGCGGATGCCAAGGCCCGAACCCGGCTGGAACGGATCGGCGTCCCGGCCGTCGTCCCCGACGACGCCGGGCCCGACGCGCTGGCCGACGCCGTCCGGACCGCGGTGCTGGCGCACGCCCTCGACCGGCCTCGGCCGGCGGCTGGACTGTCCGATCCACGATCGGCGCTGCTTTCGGCACCACACAGCACGAACATGACGAGGCGGCCGCCACCCGCCGATGCGGACCCGGAAGAGCCACCTCGACGCCCGGGGCGGGTGATAGCCGTGTGGGGACCGACCGGCGCGCCGGGTCGGACCATGCTGGCGCTGAACCTGGCTTTCGAAATTGCCGGGTCGGGCCTTCGAACAATGCTGATCGACGCCGACACCTACGGCGGAGTGATCGTGAACGCGCTCGGCCTGCTGGACGAATCACCAGGCTTCGCCGGGGCTTGCCGGCTGGCTGCCAACGGCCGGCTCGACGAATCAGAGCTGGCCCGCCTGAGCTGGCGGGTGGGACCGATCACCGTGCTTACCGGGATCGCCAGGGCCGACCGCTGGCCCGAGGTTCGTCCGTCGGCGATCCCGTCCGTGCTGGACGTGGCGCGGAGCAGCGCGGCAGTCGTGGTGGTTGATTGTGCATTCGGGTTGGAGGCGGACGAGGAGATCTCGTTCGACACCGCGGCCCCTCGCCGTAACGGAGCGAACCTGGCGGTGCTGGAGTCAGCCGATCTGATCCTGGCCGTCGGAGCGGCCGACCCCGCGGGCACCGAGCGGCTGGTGCGCGGGCTGGCCGAGCTCATCGAAGCCGTTCCCGGCGCCGATCCCCGGGTCGTCCTCAACCGGCAGCGACGCACGGCGGCGAGCGCAGAAGAGGCGTCGGCCGCGGTCGCCAGGTTCGCCGGAGCCGGCGTGCTGGCGGTGCTGCCGGAGGACAGGGAGGCCACCGACCGGGCGTGGCGGCAGGCGATGCCCCTGTCACAGGCTGCTCCCTCCTCGCCGTTGCGGACCGCGATCCGTGACCTCGCCGGGTCCCTGCTCCCCGCTTCGGTGGGCTGACCGCCAACCCGGTACCCGCCCGTCGCCGCTCGGCGATCCGCCGTTGACCGCACGTCGGTCACCGCCGCGGCCGATCGCCGGCGCGCGGCCATCCGGGCCGGCCGCCGGAGGCGGGCACGCGCCGCTGCGCATATGTCACCATGGCGCTGTGACGGATCGGTTGTCTGCCGGTGACACTGCCTTCCTGTACGCCCAGGACGCGGCCACACCGATGCACGTCGGGGGTGTGGTGATCCTGGATCCGGCGCCCGGACTGGATTACCAGCGGATCGTCGACCACATCGCCGAGCGGCTGCCGCAGGTGCCCCGGTACCGGCAGAAGGTGCGGGTGGTGCCCGGTCGGCTGGCCCGTCCGGTGTGGGTGGACGACGAGGACTTCGACCTGACCTACCACCTGCGCAGGTCTGCGCTTCCCCAGCCGGGCAACGACTCCCAACTGGACGAGCTGGTCGGCCGACTGATCTCGCGACCACTGGACCGGAGCCGGCCGCTGTGGGAGATGTACGTGGTCGAAGGGCTGGCCGATGGACGGGTGGCCATTGTCAACAAGACGCACGAAGCCATGGTCGACCGGCTCGGCGCAGTCGATCTGGCCGCGGCCATCCTGGAGGTCTCGGCGCAGCCGGAGCGGGAACCGGCCGACAACTGGATCCCGCAGCCGGCACCGTCCGACGTGGACCTGGTCGTCGACGCGGTAGCGGACTTCGCTGCCAGGCCCACCGAGATCATCCAGTTGGTGCGACTGGCAGCGGTGGACCTGCGATCGACCATCGGAAAGGTCTCCGAACTGGTCGGCGGGATTGCCGGCATCCTCGCCCGGACGATCTCGCCCGCCCCGCGTTCGGCTCTCGGCGCTGCCTCCACCGGGCAGCGCCGCTACTCCCGCTTCGCCGCAGAACTCGACACCTTCCGCCGGATCAGGTCGGCACACGAGGGCACCGTCAACGACGTGGTGCTGACGGTGCTCACCGGGGCGCTGCGGTCATGGCTGCTCTCACAGGGGGAGCCGGTCGCCGGCACCACCGGCGTGCGAGCGCTGGTTCCCATGTCGGTTCGGGCCGCCGGCGACGCGGCTCCGGTGACCTCTTTCCTCATCGACCTGCCAGTCGCGGAGTCGAACCCTTCGATGCGGCTGCATCAGATCGCCATTGCCAGCAGGGAGTACTCGGAAGCGGGACGGTCGATGAGTGCCGACTCCCTGGTGGCGCTGGGCCGTTACACCCCGTCGACCCTGCATGCGCTGGGCGCCCGAGTCGGGTCGCAGCTGTCACGTCGGTCCTACAACGTACTGGTGACCAACGTGCCCGGCCCGCAGATTCCGTTGTTCGTGGCGGGCGCCAGGGTGCAGGCGCTGTACCCGATCGCTCCGTTGGTGAAAGGACATGCCCTGGCGGTCGCCTGCACGTCCTACCGGGGCCGGGTCTACTTCGGGGTGACGGCCGATCGGGACGCGGTGCCCGACGTCGAAGGTTTCGCCGTGCTGCTCGGCGAGGCGGTCAGCGAGCTGGCCGGATCCACACCGCAACGACCCCAGGGACATCAGGGTGCGGACGAGGGACAGCGGGTGGACGGACAGCGGGACGAGGGACAGTGGGACGAGGGACAGTGGGACGAGGGACAGTGGTGAGAATCTATCTGCCGAGTACGGTCGCGCTGCTGCGGGAATGGATCGCGGGCAGCACGGTCCTGCCCCGTTCCGGCATCGGGTTCGCGGTCACCGACGCGCTGCGCGAGGAGTATCCGGGAACCGACGAGGAAGAACTGGAATACCTGGCGCTGACCGATGCCGCCCGGGCCAGCCTGCGGTTGCTGTCGGCCGAGCCCGCAGGGGATGATCCGGCCCTCCGGGTGGTCATCGCAGCCGATGTGGTATCCGCGACTGCGTACCCGCAGGGGGACCGAGCCGCCGTCAAGCTCGCCGAACCGGTGCCGTGGAACGACGTCGCTGCCGTCCACATCGACGGTGCCGACGCTGCGGATGTTGTCCGAATGGCGGTCGACGCGGTCAACGCCGCGGACCTGGGCGACCTGGACGCCGAATTCGCGGTTGGCGAGGCGGAGTCCCGCGAACTGGCTTGGTATGCCCCGACCGAGATCAGCTACCTGATCGAAGAGCTGAGCTGAGCGGAGCTGAGCTGATCGGCGGAGACGGCGGAGGTACGCATGCTGGTACCCCCGCCGCACTCGCATCCGATCGCCGCGGCCGGTGATCGTTCACTCGCCGGCGGCGAGGGTCAACTCAAGTTCGATGGCGATCTCGATCTTGTCGCCTACCACGGCATTCCCGGCGCCGAAACCCATCTGGATGTCGACACCGAACGCTGCCCGGCTGATGCTGGTGGTGGCGGAGAACCCGGAGCGCTCGGCGCCATAGGCGTCGGTGGTCTGGCCGAGGAACTCGGCGGCCAGCTCCACCTGGTTGGTCACGCCGTGTGCCGTCAAGTCGCCGACCACGGTGAACGACTCGCCGTCGAAGTCGCGCACCTCGGTCGAGGCGAACTCGATGGTGGGGAACTTCTCTACATCCAGGAAATCCGCCGACTTGATGTGATCGTTGCGCTGCTCGCTCTTGGTCTCCACCGAAGCGGCGTCGATGACGGCCGTCACCTGCGCGCCGGGGATGCCGTCCGCACCCACCGTCAGCGCGGCGGAGACCAGGTCGAACGTTCCGCGGACCTTACCGACGGCCATGTGCCTGGCCTTGAAGGAGACGTCGGAGTGGACAGGGTCGCCGGTCCAGGTTCCGGCGGCGAGGGTGGTGGTGGTGGGGGCGCTCATCGGCGAACCTTCCGTTGGAGAACCGGACGGGACGTCTGTCCCGTCGTCGAAGCAGTACATGAACCTTCAACCATCGACTGTCGAGGGTATTCCCTGACACGTCATCATAGTGATCAGGCATGGACAGTCGTGCGCTTGTCAGCCCAGGACGCGGCGTCAGGGGCGGGACCTCGAACATCAACCGTGTGGGGGGAGCCGACCCGAAGTAGTCACCTCGGAGTGCCGCCGGCCGTTGTCAGAGGCCCCCGAAGAGGGCGAGCTGGACCGGTTGAACGGCTCCCGAAATCACCAGGTGCCCGCGGCCAGCAGGAGGCAGTGTCCGTCTCTTGGGCAGAACGGCGTCCAGCACGGAGCCGTCGAGCGAGTCCGCGCCCAGCAGGATCCCGGTGCGGAAGGCGGCAGTCTCGGCTATCGGACCGCGATGGCTGCGCGCGGCCAGGTCGAGTCTCACACCGAGAGCCAGGTACTGACCGGTTCCCGCCACTGTGAGATACCGGCTCAGGAGCTCGCCGGCCGGGTGCTCAACGAGCTGGTCGGCGTTGTCAGCGACGATGAGCAACGGCCCCTGGTGGCCGGCCAAGAACCGCGAGAGCGGATCCGGGCCCGCTCGCAGGTCGAGATCCTGCGCGCCGGGAAGTGGCGGCGCGGTGCGCAGCAGCAGCCGGACGGTCGGGATGCCGGCGCCGACGGCTCCGACTGCCAGCACCGCCAGAGCGCTGCTGACCCCGCTCCGTCTTCCGCCGGCGACCAGCAGCCCGCCGCCGGCGCCGGTCAGATCGACACTGACCGGGGCGGCGGCGTCGCCGCCCAGCCCGATAGGCACTGCGGCGGGGTCCGGTGCGGGCAGGGCGTCGCACCGGACCAGGGTCGGCAGCGGCCGGACGGCCAGGGCGGATCGGAGTGGGTGGGCGGCCGGACGTGCCGGCTGCGAGCGGCACGACGGCGCGCTGGCCGGTAGTGCGACTTGTAGTTCGCCGGCGTCCGATCCATGCAGCCGGCCCCGGCCCGGCGGTGTTCCGGGCGTCGGATCACCGGCGGCGTCGGTCAGCCCCAGTAGCAGCCGGCTGCCGAATGCCTGGGCTATCCGATGCTGCGCGAGTCGTTGGCCGCCGGCGATCGCCAGCCGTATCCCGGCTGCCGGGCCGCGTCCGGCGAGCTCGGCGATCCTTGTTTGCCACTGACCGAAATCCACCAGGTCCACCGCCGCGGACAACGCTTCCCATCCGTCCAGCACCAGCCCCACCGGGCACCGCTGCGTATTCGTCGGGTGTCGCCGGGCAACCACCGAGCCCCCTCCCCGGGCTCGGGCGGCCGCCTCCGCGCCGAGAAGTTCGATCAGGCGCAGCACCAGCATCGGGTCGGCTTCGGTCAGGTAGGTCGTCACCGCCGGGTCCTCGGCCAGCCCGGCCAGCGCTCCGCCGCAGTCCACCACCAGCAGTTCGCCGGAGTCCGCGGCGATTCCCTGCGCCCACCGATGCAGGGTGCTGGTGCGCCCGGAAGCCGGCGGACCGGCGATCAGCAGGGAGTCCGCCGGCAGCAGCCACGGACGCTGGAGTTGATCCGCGGGTAGATCGATGATGCCGAGCTGCCCTGGTTTGTCCAGTCGGATCAGCTCGCCGAGGGTCGGCAGCCACGGTGGATCCGGGAGCACGAGTCCGGCGGCCAGTGGCCCGACCGCCTCGATCAGCGCCCGCATCGGCACCGGACCGGCATTCTGTTCGGGAGCGGCATCGCGCATCCGCACCGCGACCCGATCCGGCGTGGCGACGGTGACCTGGCGGGTCTGGAATGCGGTGAGCCGGCCACCTGCGGTGCGCAGGTAGCCGCGGCCAGGCAGATCCGCCGGGATCATGGCAGCCAGCGGGCTGTCCACCACATCGGTCGAGTCGGCCCCGTCGGTGACCCGCAAACAGATGCGGGCGGCGGTGTTCGCCTTGATCGCCGGGCTGACCACACCGGCGGGTCGTTGGGTGGCCAGCACCAGATGCAGGCCGAGTGATCGACCGCGCTGGGCGATGTCCACCAGGCCGGTCAGGAAATCGGGGAGCTCGGCGGCCATCGTGGCGAACTCGTCGACCACGATCACCAGTCGGGGCGGGACGCCGTGCCGCCCTGATCGCTGCAATTGCACCAGGTCGGTGGCGCCGGCCCCGGCCAGGATCTTCTCCCGGCGGAGGATCTCGGCCCGCAGACTGGTCAGGGCGCGCTCGGCCAGCCGTGGGTCCAGGTCGGTCAGCGTGCCGGTGGTGTGCGGGAGGCCGGCGGCGTCGGCGAAGGCGGCCCCGCCCTTGTAGTCGATCAGCAGAAAGGCCAGCCGCTCCGGAGACAGCGATTCGGCCAGCCCGGCGATCAGGGTCTGCAAGAGTTCGGACTTACCGGAGCCGGTGGTTCCGGCAATCAGCAGGTGTGGTCCGTCGGTCGCCAGGTCGATGGCCAGTGGCCCGTGGCGGCTGACCCCCAGGACGGCCCGCGGCGTCAGATCCCGCGCCCAACGGGACGCTATCGCCTCGGCGGTGGGTACTGCAGCCGCGAGCCGGCGGGGGAGGCCGCCGTCCGCTGCGGCAACGGTGAGCGGCGCCAGGGCTGCGCACAGGTCTGCGAGATAGCCGCGGCTGACCCCGATCGGCCGGCCGTCGAGTCGATCGACATCGATGACCGTTCCGCAGGCCGCGGGTAGCCCGACCGGCGACCGGGCGATCGGCACGATCAGTAGCCCTGGGTCGCGGCGCCGCAGCAGTGCCTGCAGCGCGGGGTCGGCGCGCCATCGTTCGACACCGTCGATGACGGCGATCCTCAGACCTGCGTCGGCTCGGCCGATGGCGCCGATCAGCGCGGCCGGGTCGCCGTGCACGGATCCGGCGCCCGTTCCGTCCCTGGTGTGTGGGACGTCGCGCAGCGGCGCAATGTCCTCTGCGGTGGACAGCACCTGCATCTGCAGGTCGGCCGGCGGATGGGTACCGACCAACTGGGCGAGAAACCAGCGCACGGTGCCGCGGTTGGTTCCGCACAGGCCGAGCATGCCGGAGCCGGGCACCGTGGACGGCAACGGGACGCGGTGCACGGCCGGCGGACCGGTGCCGTTCAGTCGCGCCGGCCGCGATCCGGTGCTGAGCACCACCTCCAGCTCGGCCGGCTCCCCGGTGCTGCGCTCCCACAGTCGGATGCCTCCGGCGGTGGCCCATCTCAGCAGCCGCGCCGGGTCGGCGAATCGCTCCCAGGCGTCGGCCCGGTCGGCCGACACGCCGGCCGCGATCGCGTCCCGATAGATCTTGCTGGCGGCCGCGTGCTCGGTCAGCGCCCTGCGGTGCGGCCGGCGGCCGGACAACCGGTCGCCGACCGCCGTGACGATCATGGTGACCGGTCCCAGCGCAGCCATCAGCAGGAAGATCCACATCCGGGTCAGCAGGGCGATCGTGATGCCGGCTGCCGCTGCCGCCAGGGATGCGGCGATCGGTAACGGATGCCGGCTGCGCACCGGAGGCGGCCCGGGGTCATCGGGCAGCGGATAGTCGAAAGCGGTGACGGGCCGAGCCGGCAAACTGAGTTCCCACCGCCCCGCCGCATCCGGATGGCGGAGCATCGGGCTGCCGCCAGGGAGGTCGAGCCGCAGTGAGCTGCCGCCGATCTCGACCAGTTGGCCGATGGTCAAGGGGTGCGGGACGTTCGGCGGACTCCGATCTCCGCCGACCGCTGTGCCGTTGGTGGACAGCAGATCCGTGATGGTGGCGCCGCCCCGGCCGATCCAAACGCGGGCATGCCGGGTCGACACCTCCGGATCGGCCACCACCAGATCCGCGGCCGGCGACCGGCCGATCAGCATCGGGCCGCGGTCGACAGGCGCCGATCCACCGGCGTCCGGTCCGGCGACGCAGTCAAGAACCACCGCCCCGGCCGACGCCGGCGCCGTCGGAACGGTGCGCAGCACCATCCCGGCCAGTAGCGGAGGCGAGCCGATCAGCCAGTCAGCTTCCGGGACACCCGCGCCCAGGTACAACGCAGTGCCGGGGGACAGCCCGGCCCGGTGGCCTACCGCGGATGCCACATCGGCCCATCGCTCGCCACCGGCTGCCTGCACCACGAGTTCTACCCGGGTGGCGGCAGCCTGCACCGTCAACGGGAGTTCGAACGCCGGCATGCAGGCAATGGTGTCCGGCGCGGCCAACACCCGCCGTCGGCTTCGCCCCGGCAATGTGGACGGATGGCGGTATGTGGATAACCGGTGACCGACCCATGCCGGCGGTTCAGCAACCGTCGTCGCCCACCACCGGGGGGTCGTGCCCGGCCCTGGAGGCCAGCAGGCGGCGGAACGAAGCGAGCCGGCCGGGACTTGCGCCGCCGGCGGCGACGAACGCGTCCAGCGCGCAGCCGGCTCCGGTGGCGTCCGGGCCGCCGCCCGGCCCGGTGTGGTCGCAGTTCGGGGGGCAGTCCACCGTCGCCGGCAGCAGATCCTCGAAGGCCACCAGCAGGTCGTCCGGGGTGACGTGTGCCAGCCCGAAAGACCGGACGCCGGGGGTGTCGATCACCCACCCGCCATCGGGCAGCCGCAGGGCGATGGCCGAGGTGGACGTGTGCCGGCCCTTGCCGACCCCGGTCACCGTGCCGATCGCCCGGTCGGCTTCCGGCACCAGTGCGTTGACCAGGGTGGACTTGCCGACACCGGAATGCCCGACCAGCACCGACACCTTGCCGTGCACCAGGTCCCGAGCCCGGGCGATCCCCTCGGCGGACAGTGCCCTGCCGGATTCCCTGCGGGACACCAGGATCGGCAACTCCAGTTCCGCATAGGCGGCCAGCAGATGCGCCGGATCGGCCAGATCCGCCTTGGTCAGCAGCAGCACCGGCTGAAGGTCTCCGGTGTACGCGGCGACCAGGCATCGATCGATGAAACCAGTGCGCGGCAGCGGATCCGCTATCGCCGTGACGATCACCAGCAGATCCGCATTCGCCACCAGCACCCGCTCGGCCGGGTCGGTGTCGTCGGCGGACCTGCGCAGCACCGAACTGCGCCCGGCGATCCGCACCACCCTGGCCAGGGTGTCATCGATGCCGGTCAGATCGCCGACGATGTCGACCTGGTCGCCGACCGCGATCGCCCGCCGGCCGAGTTCACGGGCCCGCATCGCCGTCACTGTCCGCTCGCGGGCGGTGTTCTCGCCGATCAGGCAGGTGTAGCGGCCCCGGTCGACCGTCACCACGAAGCCGCGTTCGGCGTCGGCGTGCACCGGGCGGGTCTTGCTCCGCGGACGGGATCTGCCCGACGGCCGGACCCGGACGTCGTCGTTGTCCCACCGCTCGCCCAGTCGACTCAGGGCCGCACCCCCCGGTCGGCAGCAGCCGGCCGCAGCATCGCCGACCACATGGCCTCGAAATCCGGCAATGTCTTTGCGGTGCAGGCAATGTCGTCGACCACCACTCCGGGTATCCGCAACCCGACGACGGCCCCGGCGGTGGCCATCCGATGATCGGCGTAGGCGCCCCACCGGCCGGCCCGCAGTGGCGTGGGTGTGATGGTGAGGCTGTCCGGCCCCGCGACGGCCGATCCGCCGATCGCTGCGATGTTCTCCTCGAGGGCTGCCAGCCGGTCGGTCTCGTGGCCGCGGATGTGGGCGATGTTCCGCAACCGGCTCGGCCCGGAGGCGAACAGCGCCATCGCCGCCACCGTCGGCGTCAGTTCGCTTGTCTCGTGCAGATCGATGTCGATGCCGCGCAACAGTTGTGGGCCATGCAGCGTCAGCCCGGAGTCGCCCCGTTCCAGCCGGCAGCCCATCTGTACCGCGATGCGGCGGAAAGCGTCGCCGGCCTGGGTGGTGCTCGACGGCCAGTGCGGAATCGTCACCGATCCGCCGGTGACGGCCGCCGCCGCCAGGAACGCGGTGGCATTGGACAGGTCGGGCTCGACCACGCCGGTCCACGGCCGGACCGGGCCAGCAACGACTCGCCACACGTCGGGCCGGCTGTCGTCGACGGTGACCCCGACGCTGCGCAACATCTGCACCGTCATGTCGATGTGCGGGAGCGAGGGGACCGGTCTGCCCTCGTGGCGCACCGTCACCCCGTGCACGAAGGACGGCGCCGCCAAGAGCAGCCCGGAGACGAACTGCGAAGAGGCAGAGGCATCGATGGTCACCATTCCGCCCGGCAACGGTCCGGCCCCGCGGATGACGAACGGCAGAGCGTCACCGACGATGTCGGCGCCCAGAGCCCGCAGGGCATCCAGCACGGTGGTGATCGGGCGGCGACGGGCAGCGTCGTCGCCGTCGACGACGATCTCGCCGGTCGCGCCGGCGGCCAGCGGGGGCAGGAACCGCATCACGGTTCCGGCCAGTCCGCAGTCGATCCGGGCCGGTCCGCGCAGACGCGCGGGACGGACGAGCCAGCCGCCATCGAAACGGGCCTGGACCCCCACCCCGAGCGCCCGCAGTCCCGCGGCCATCAGCTCGGTGTCCCTGCTGTGCAGCGGACCGTCGATGCCCGAGCAGCCGGTGGCCTGGGCAGCCAACACCAACGCCCGGTTGGTGATGGATTTCGATCCGGGCACCTGCACCGTGGCGACGACCGGCGCGTCCGGCGTCGGCGCGGGCCATCCGGAGCCGGCGGAGGACGGCGCTGTCATGCGGGCCATGATTCCGTATTCGCACCGTGCCGGCCGCCACCGGCCCTGTCGGCGACCTCGTCACCGGCCCCGGTCACTGGCCCTGGCTCACTGGGTGGGTAAGGGCTTGTCGCCCAGACCTATCAGCGTCCCGACGAACGGCACCCCGGTGGTGGAGGTCGCCCAGCAGGCCACCCGCCCGCCGCTGGCCTGCCACGCCGTCAGCGACAGTGCACCGCCGAAGCTGGGATCGATGTTCCCGACGATCCGCTCCGCAACCGGCAGGCAGTCCAATGGCGCGCCGCCGTGGATCGGCACCGCCGCGCTGAGCTGCTCCGCGTAGTGCGGCTCCTGGCACGGGACCGCGGGACCGCCGATCACCTGGGCGCACCGCGCAAACGCAGCCGGAATCATGTTGACGGCAGCCATCCTGACCGTTCCGAGGTAGCCGATGGGCAGATCGTTGCCGGCGGGTCGGACCTGGCAGGCGTACCAGCGCTGGCCGGATTTCCACGGGTGCCTGGCCGGCACCACGACGTCAACGGTGAACTGCGGAGTCACGTGCGGAACGGTTGCCGGCCGGGCGGCGTCCGTCGCCGGCACTGCCGGGATGCCGACGAACTGGGCTGCCTGCTGTGCGCACGCCCGCCGCGGCGCGATCAGCGCAGCCGACTGGGCGGTTTCCGGATATTCCTGGTCGGCAGCGAACTCCCCGACGAAGACAACTTCAGCCGAGTGCAGTCGATCGCACGGCACCAGGGCCGTGCCGGTGAGCCGGTCCAGATCCTCCGGACGCTGTATCTGGTCCCGGCACTGGCCCGCGACCGGCGGCGGAGCGGGCGGCGCAGCCGTGGCGGTACCCGTCAACCGGCGGCCGACCAGACCGGGCACGCAGAGGGTGGCCAGCAACGCAACCGCGAGCAGGAAGTAGCCGTAGTAGCGCCGGTCGGCGCCCGGCGTTCGCGGGTCGTCGTCGGCGTCGACCACCACCGCTGTGCTCACTCTCGCATCCTGCCTCGTCAGCGCCGCGAACAGACCGGGCGCGCGGTACCGGTCCGGCAACGAAACGCCGCGCGGACCGGCTGGTTCACCGCCCCGGGTGCAACCATGGGCGGAATGTGCGGACGCTACGCGACCACGATGGATCCGGAGACGCTGTACGGGGTGTTCGAGGCCGAACCGGATCCGGTGGCGCCACCTGGAACCGGCATGTACGGGGGTGACATACCGCGGCCCCGCTACAATATCGCACCCACCGACACGGTCGCGGTGGTGCGGGTACGTCCGCAACGGGGCGAGGATCAGGCGACCAGGTTCGTTGGCGAAGCCCGCTGGGGTCTGGTGCCGTCGTGGGCGAAGGACCTGTCCGTCGGCAGCCGGATGTTCAACGCCCGAGCGGAGTCGGTTCCGGACAAGGCGGCGTTCCGCACTGCCTTCGAGCGCCGTCGCTGCCTGGTGCCGGCTTCCGGGTACTACGAATGGCGCAAGTTCGGCGGCCAGGACCGGAGCTCAACCGGCCGGGGAAGGCCGCAGAAGCAGGCCTACTTCATCACACCGCATGACGGGTCGGTGATGGCCTTCGCGGGGCTGTGGGAGTTCTGGCGGTCACCGGAGGGGGCTCCCGTCGTCTCCACCACCATCATCACCACCGAAGCTCCGGAACCGATGACCCGGATCCACGACCGGATGCCGCTGGTGCTTCCGGCTTCCGAGTGGGCGCAGTGGCTGGATCCGTCGATCCCCGGCGGCGAGCTGCTCGGGATGCTGTCGCCGCCGTCGGAGGAACTGGTGCGGGCGCTGGAGCTGCGGCCGGTCGGTCCGGCGGTCGGCAACGTCCGCAACGATTCGGCCGACCTGGTGGCCGCGGTGGCAGCCGAGGTGGCGGCAGCGCCCCGGTCGCGGTGAGCGGACCGCTTCAACCGCGCCGCAGGGTGTGGGCACGGACGGCGAGCAGATCGGCTAGCATCTGCAGGCGGTCCGCGATCGGGCTTGTAGATCCGCGATCGGGCTTGTAGAAACGGCTACGAGGTTTCAGATCGCGGCCGGATCCATGGCCACATCATGGAGGCCTTCGATGCTGCTCACTGAGCGCGTTCCGAGATTCCCACCCAGGGCTCCAGAGCTCCGCCGGGCATCGGCTATCCGCGCGGATCCACCCGGCTCCGCACCGGCCGCACACCCACGACCGGTGGCCGTGCCCGGTACAGGCTCGACATGGCACCCACCCGACGACCACCTGTCCCTGGTTCCGGCTGGGGGCAGTTGGGACACGCGACAAGGTGCAACTCCGCGAGATGCGTCCCTGGTCCGAGGCGATACCAGCGCCGCTCGAGGCCGAACTCGGCATCTCGTCGCGCTCCCATTCACTTCAGCTCCGCAGGACCACGAGGTGATTTCCGAAGGTCCGACTATCGCTCGTAGCGATAGAGTCGGTGCTACCTGACCAGCATGACACAGGCGGCTCTAATCTGCTCTAATTGGCTTGAAGTAGAGCACACTAGAGCGATGGAGAGTCCGTACGGTCCTGGTGCTGGAGTGATGCCCCCGCTGCTGGCCGGCCGCGATGATGTCCGTGCCCGCGGGTCGGAGCTGTTGTCCCGCACGGTGCACTTCGGCGCACCTGGCCGTTCACCGGTGATCCTGACCGGTGTTCGCGGTGTGGGTAAGACGGTCACGTTGCGGGCCATCGTGGACGAGGCGGCCGCGTCGGGGTTCGTGACGGCCAGGGTCACCGTTGATCGGCATGGCCACCTGCCAGCACGGTTGGCAGCGGCCCTGTTGGAGGCGACTGGCTCGTTCCATCGGCAGGGCGGCCGGTGGAAACGTTGGCGGGATCGGATGTCTCGGCTGTCGGTCGAGGTGTCGGTTGCCGGCGTGGTGAAGATTGAGCGGCCTGCCGGTCAGCTGATAGATCCGGTACCTGTCGTGGACGCGGACGCGCTGATCTCCGCGGTGGCCGACGGTGCTCGGCTGGTGCGCGAGGAAGGCAGCAGGCCAGGTCTGTGTTTGGCTCTCGATGAGCTGCAGGAGGGCCCTGAGGATGGTTTAGCCGCGGTGACGACGTTGGCCCAGGAGCTGGTTGATCAGCCGCTGGTGGTGATCGGCGCAGGTCTGCCGAATACCCCGGAGCGGCTGATGGCAGCCGGCTCGTACGCGGAACGGTTCCAATACCAGGCGCTGGGCCCACTTCCGCTCTATGACGCATCCGCGGCCTTGTTGATCCCGGCAAATGCTCGTGGTGTCAGCTGGCAGCAAGACGCCGCTGAGCTGGTGCTGCGCCGAGCGGCCGGCGCTCCCTATCTGCTGCAGATGTTCGGTGATGCTGCGTGGCGTGCGGGTCGACCGGATCAGGGCGGTGTCATCGACATGACGGCTGCGGAGTCTGGGATCGAATCGGCCACTCGGGAGCTGCACGGCGGGATGTTCCGCGGACGGTGGAACCGTGCCAGCGAGCTCGAGCGCAGGTATCTGTCGACAATGGCCCAGCTGCTCGCCGCGGACGGCGCCGTCGGGACCGGTGACGTCGCGGCAGCGTTGGGGCGGACCACGACGCAGCTCGGATACGTGCGAACCCGGTTGCTGGATAAAGGTCTAATCCAGGCCGCCGGCTGGGGTCGGGTCGCGTTTAGCTTTCCGGGTTTCGCTGAATTCGCGGCATCGGCAGACCACTGACCTGCGAAGGGACGGGTGGACGCTCATGGATGAGTTCGAGGCAGCGCAGTGACCCCGGCAGGGGAGGGCGCGCCGACCGGGCGACCGAAGGACGAAGCGCGACCGGTTATGCCTCGATCAGTTTGAAGGGGATCGAGAACTTGACCAGCGTCGTCGAGTACGCGGGGCTTCGCGAGCGGATGCTCGAAGCGTCAGCCGGTTAACGGCCCGGCGTCCTCGCACGTCATACAGCGAGACGTTGTCAGCCGGTCGACACCGGCGTTGGTGCGCAACTGTTCGCCGTTGCCCGGTCGGGTCCAGGCGTCCTTGACGCCACGGATGTTCGTCGACGAGGGGGACCTGATCACCAGCGCGGGCACCGCTGCCGGGATCGACGCCTGCCTGCATCTGGTCCGCCGGGAGCTGGGTTCGGCGGTGGCGACCAGGATCGCCAGGCGGATGGTGGTGCCGCCGCTACGTGATGGCGGCCAACGGCAGTTCATCGAGCTGCCGATCCCGGAGTGCGTCGGTGATTCACTGGGACCGGTCCTCGGCTACCTGATCGAGCACCTGTCCGAGGAGCACTCGGTGCGCGAACTGGCCGGCCGAGTGGCGATGTCGGAACGCACGTTCGCTCGGCGGTTCGTCGCCGAGACCGGTTCGACGCCCGCGAAATGGCTTGCCCTGCAAAGGCTTCGTCATGCACGGGAACTGTTGGAGGAAACCGAACTCGGCATCGAGCAGGTCGCCGCCCGCAGCGGCTTCGGCACCGCGGCGCAGCTGCGCCACCACTTCACCAGGGCGGTCGGAGTGCCGCCGGGTGACTACCGCCGCAGCTTCGCCGCCCGAGTGAGCTGAACCGGCGGCCGGGTGAGACGGCTGCGAACTCGATCCTGGTCATACCGCGATCAGCGCCAGCCGCGCCCCAGAGATCCGCACCAGATCCGCCGGCGCCAGTTCCACCTGCAAGCCTCGCTTGCCGGCGCTGACACAGATGGTGTCGAAACCCCCCGCGGACACATCGACCACTGTCGGCAGCGGCCTGCGCTGGCCGAGAGGCGAAATGCCACCGGCCACATAGCCCGATGACCGCTCGGCGTCGGCCACCGGTGCCATGGTCGCTTTCCGGCCGCCGACCACGGCGGCCAGTGCCTTCAGGTCCAGCGACCGGGACACCGGGATGACACCGACCACCAGGGAGCCGTCGACGGCGGCGACCAGGGTCTTGAACACCCGTTCGGGGTCCCGCCCGAGTGCCGCAACCGCCTCGTCGCCGTAGTCGGTGTTCCGCCGGTCGTGGCTGTAGGGCAGCAGGGTGTGAGCGACGTCGGCCCTGAGCAGGGCGGCGATCGCCCGGGTCGGAGCGCTCTGCGCCATCAGTACCTCCTCATCGCCGGCAAGCGGGTACCACAGGTGCCATTGTCGGTGGCCTGTGCTTGAGTTGCGGTGGATGGCAGCCGCTTGCCATCAGCCGACACCGATCACTCGTTGACCAGGAGAACAGGCATGGGCCAGGTCCCGGCGACCAGGACCGTCGACCGCGCGCTCGAGCTGCTCGCGGTCGTCTGTCGGGACTCGCCCGTCTCGCTGACCGAGTGCGCCCGTCAGTGTTCATTGCCGGCCAGCACCGCGTTGAGGCTGCTGCGCACGCTCACCGCAGCGGAGTTCGTCGCCCGCGGCGCGGACGGCGCGTTCCACCCAGGGGTGCGGGTGCTGCAACTGGGCGCCGCGGCGCTCGGCCGGCAGTCACTGGTCGACCTGGCCCAACCCAGCCTCGCCCGCATCGTCGAGCGCACCGGCGAATCGACGTACCTGGTGGTACGCGGCAGCAGGGACACCGCCCTGTATCTGGCGATGGCGGAGGGCACGCATCCGGTCCGGCACACCAGCTGGGTGGGCAGGGCCATCGAACTCGCCGATCTCGCTGTCGGGGCAGCGCTCCGCGGCGAGGTGCCACCGGCCGGCTACCTGGCACAACGCGACCGGCTGGAGCCCGACATCACCGCCATCGCCGCCCCGGTGCGCCGCCCGGGCGGCATCGCGGCCGCGCTGAACCTGCTGGGTCCCACGTATCGCATCGACGAGGAGACCGCCCACACCTACGGCCGGATCGTCTCGCAGGAGGCGGCGGTCATCGGGGCACTACTGGGTGCCGACCTTCTCGTGGAGGCAACATGATCCGGTTCGAGTCCATCGTCAAGAAGTACCCGGACGGCACCGTTGCCGTCGACGACCTGAGCCTTCAGGCACCGTCGGGTCAGATCACCGTCTTCGTCGGTCCGTCGGGGTGCGGCAAGACCACCTCACTGCGGATGATCAATCGGATGATCGACCCGACGGCGGGGCGGATCTGGCTGGACGACCGGGACACCGCCACGGTCAAGCCGTCGGAGCTGCGGCGCGGCATCGGCTACGTCATCCAGCACGCGGGGCTGTTCCCCCACCGCACCGTCGTCGACAACGTGGCGACCGTGCCGATGCTCGTCGGGCAGGGGAAGCGGCAGGCACGGGCCAGCGCCATGCAGCTGCTGGAGCGGGTGGGACTGGATGCGGCGCTGGGCAACCGATACCCGGCGCAGTTGTCCGGCGGGCAGCAGCAGCGCGTCGGGGTGGCCCGCGCGCTCGCCGCCGACCCACCGGTGATGCTGATGGACGAGCCGTTCAGCGCCGTCGACCCGGTGGTCCGCGAACAGCTGCAGAACGAGTTCCTGCGCCTGCAAGGTGAGCTGGGCAAGACGATCGTGTTCGTCACCCACGACATCGACGAGGCCATCAAGCTCGGTGACACGGTGGCCGTCATGCGGGTCGGCGGCACACTTGCACAGTTCGCTCCGCCGGCCGAACTCCTGTCCCGGCCGGCCGACGCGTTCGTGGCCGGCTTCGTCGGGCGCGACCGCGGCTATCGGTCGCTCGGATTCGCCGAAGCGGGTCGGTTGCCGCTGCGCGAGGAGAAGCCGGTGCGGCTGGGGGCGACGGTGCAGGACGCACGATCCTCCAGTACGGACGGCTGGGCGCTGGTGGTGGACGACCAGCGCCGCCCGCAGGGCTGGCTGGCCGTCGCCGGCCTCGGGGATGAAACCTCGAGCGCCGAGATCACCCCGCGGATGCTCAACCTCGGCGGCACGCTGGCCAGCGAGTCCGGCACCCTCCGCGAGGCGCTGGACGCCTCGCTGTCCTCGCCGAGCGGGCGCGGCGTGGTGGTGCACGCCGACGGCGCCTTCGCCGGCACGGTGAGCGCCTCGGAGGTGCTGTCCCAGATCGAACGGCGAGCCGCCCAGGTGAGGGAGCTGGCTGTCACGGCGGCCCTGCCGGATGAAGAGGCGCCACGGTGAAGCTCTGGGAATACCTCACCGACAGTCAGACCTTCGGATGGCTGAGAACCACCTTGTGGCTCGCGGCACTGCCCGTCGTGATCGGCCTGCTGGTGGCGCTGCCCATCGGCTGGAGCGCCTCCCGCTACAAGTGGACCTACCCGCCGATCGTCTCCGTCCTCGGCATCCTCTACACGATCCCTTCGCTGGTGATGTTCCTGGTGCTGCCGGGCATCATCGGTACCGGGATACTGTCGCCGGCGAACGTCGCGATCGCGCTGACGGTCTACACGGTGGCTCTGCTCGCCCGCACTGTCGCCGACGGTTTGTCATCGGTCTCCACCGACACCCTGTCCGCCGCCTCTGCCATGGGCTACACCGGGTGGCAACGGCTGATCAAGGTGCAGCTACCGCTGGCGGTGCCGGTGATCGGCGCCGGCCTGCGGGTCGCCGCGGTGTCCAACGTCAGCCTGGTGTCGGTGGCATCGGTGATCGGGGTCAGCCAGCTGGGCAGCCTGTTCGTCGAGGGCTACAACGACTCGTCCGTGACCCCGACGATCGCCGGGCTCATCTGGTTCGTCGTGATCGCGCTGGTGTTCGATGCCATCGTTCTGGTGCTGATCCGGCTGCTCGCGCCCTGGCAGCGGGCGGTGCAGGCCCGATGAGGGCCTTCCTTGAGGACTCCCTGCTGCCCGGACTCGACCGGGTGGCGATCTGGTTCAACGACCCGGAGAACTGGTGGGGCCCGACCGGGCTGCTCACCAGGATCCGCGAGCACATCGAGTACACCCTGATCATCCTGCTGATCGCGATGCTCATCGCGCTGCCGCTCGGACTGTTGATCGGGCACACGGGGCGCGGCGTGGTCGCGGTGGTCGGAATCGCCAACGGGCTGCGTGCGGTCCCCACCCTCGGGCTAGTGATCCTACTGTCCATCTGGATCACCCCGAAGATCCACTACACCGACGCCGTCCCCGGCCTGCTGCAGCGTGGCGCCCTGCCCTTCTTCGTCCCGGTGGTCATCGTCCTGATCCTGCTGGCTTTACCACCGATCCTGACGAGCACCTATGCCGGGGTCAACAACGTCGATCCAGCGGTCAGGGACGCCGCCAAGGGAATGGGGATGACGGGATGGCAGGTGGTGCGCAAGGTCGAGGTGCCGTGCGCCCTCCCGCTGATCACGTCCGGCATCCGCAGCGCGACGCTCCAGGTGATCGCCACCGTCACCGTCGCCGCGTACCTGCCGTTCCTCGGCGGGCTCGGCCGGTTCATCAAGGACGGCGCGGGGCAACTCAACGACCTGCAGAACGGCTATCCGGCGATGGTCGGTGCCGGCCTGGTCGTGGCCGTGCTGGCGGTACTGGTCGACGGACTGCTCAATCTGATGGACCGGCTGGTGGTGTCGCCGGGAGTCTCCGGGCGGTTCAGCAAGCGTCACCGGCCGGGGGCCACCGCGCAGGCGATCAGGGAGGCACAGCTGACCGAAGCGTGATCGATGACGATGAAACCACCACATCCACCGAAGGAGAATCATGAAGCGCAGCTATCTCGCCCCGGTTCTGGCCGCCGGCCTCCTCGCCCTCTCGGCGTGCGGCAGCAGCGGGAGCTCGGCCACCTCGAACGCCCCGACAACGGCGCCGTCCGCCGCGGGTTCCACCGCGACGGACTCCACCGCCGCGGGTTCCACCGACTCCGGCGCGGCCGGCTCGACGGAGTCCAGTGCGGCCGGTTCCGGCTCGACAGCGTCCAGTGCGGCCGGTTCCGGCTCGACGGAGTCCAGCTCGGCCGGTTCGACGGAGTCCAGCTCGGCCGGTTCCGGCTCGACGGAGTCCAGTGCGCCCCCGTCCAGCGGGCTGCCCGCCGAACCCGGCTCGGTCACCGTCGGTTCGGCCGGCTTCCCGGAGAATGTGCTGCTCGCCAACATCTACGGCGACGCGATGGCCGCCAAGGGCGTGAAGGTCAGCAAACATCTGAACATCGGGGAGCGCAGCGTGTACCTGACAGCGCTGAAGGGCGGCGAGATTAGTTTCGTTCCGGAGTACTCCGGCTCGATCCTGCTCAACTTGAACCCGGGCGCCACCGAGAAGTCGTCCGAAGACGTGGACACCGCCCTGAAGAAGGCGGCGGCCGGGGCCGGGTTCGCCACCACGAAGTCCGCACCGGCTCAGGACGCCGACACCATCACCGTGACCAAGGCGACCGCCGACAAGTACAAGCTGAAGTCGATCGCGGACCTGAAGAGCGTCGCCGGCGGGATGACGTTCGGTGCGCCGGCCCAGTTCAAGACCCGGGCGGACGGGATCCCTGGGCTCGAGAAGGTGTACGGGGTCAAGTTCGGCACCTTCACCCCGACCGATGCCGGGGGCAGCGTGACGGTCAACGCTCTGAAGAGCGGCAGCCTGGACGCCGCCGACATCTTCTCCACCGACCCGGCCATCGCCCAGAACGGGTTCGTCTCGCTGGCCGATCCGCAGAGCATGTTCGCGGCGCAGAACGTGGTGCCGTTGTTCTCGCAGAAGGTGCTGACCAAGCCGATGGCGGATGCTTGCGACGCGGTGTCGGAGAAGTTGGACACCAAGACGCTCGCATCGCTGCGGGCCAAGGTGTCCGGTGACAACTCCGAGGCTGTCGCACAGGAGTGGCTCAAGAGCGTGAACCTGGGCTGACCACCAGTCCCGCGGTCTGCGCGCCGGGATCGGAATACCCGATCAGTACGGCGGGTTGACACGTCCAGAATGCCCGGGAGCCTGTACGGGCAGGAAGGACGGGTGCACCGGTGACGCAGATCGCGGGCCAAGAGCGTCGGAGGGCGCGAGTAACCTCGAGTCGTCCTCGACGGCGGACCGCACCGCCGGTAGTGAGTACCCGAGCGAAAGTGAGTCGCGTGGCCGGATCACCGACACAGCCGCGAACAAGGACCGAGCCGGAGCGTGACATGTCGGCACGGTTCACCGCCGACGCCATGCCCCTGCTCGATCAGTTGTACGGCGCGGCCCTGCGGATGACCAGGAATCCGGCCGACGCCGAGGACCTGGTCCAGGAGACGTTCCTGAAGGCGTATGCGGCCTTCGGCAGCTTCACCGAGGGCACCAATCTGCGGGCCTGGCTGTACCGGATCCTCACCAACACCTATATCAACGGCTACCGGAAGAAGCAGCGACAGCCGCAGGTGACGGGCACCGACGAGATCACCGACTGGCAACTCGCCGACGCGGAGTCGCACACCTCCACCGGCCTGCGTTCGGCCGAGATGGAGGCGCTGGACCGGCTGCCGGATTCCGACGTCAAGAACGCCCTGCAGGAGGTGCCGGAGGATTTCCGGCTGGCCGTCTATCTGGCGGACGTCGAGGGCTTCGCCTACAAGGAGATCGCCGAGATCATGGGCACCCCGATCGGGACCGTGATGTCGCGGCTGCACCGGGGGCGGCGCCAACTCAAGGAGCTGCTGGCCGGATACGCCCGAGAACGGGGTTTTCTACGGGGCACCCCGGCCCAGGCGGTCGGTGCGCAGAATCCGGCCCCGAGCGCCATGGAGGGTCGGTGATGGCACGGTCCGGCGATGGCGACAACGGGCCTTCCGCGGGGGGCTCCGAGTGCAATGAGGTGCTCAACGACGTCTGGCTGTTCCTGGACAACGAGATGGATCCGGATGCCAGGGCGGCGGTGCAGCGACACCTCGACGACTGCTCGCCGTGCCTGGAGGAGGCGGGCATCGAGGAGAAGTTGAAGAAGCTGATACATCGCACCTGCCGCGGCGAGCGTGCCCCCGAACAGCTCCGGATGCGCCTGGTGTCAGCCATCGAATCCATCAGCGTCACCTCGACGGCCGGCCCGGGCGGCGGCGCCCTCCGGATCGAGCAGACCAGGGTGATCAGGACATCAGTCGATCCAGGATCGGCGAGTTCGGGCTTCGGCCGGATCGGCTCCGATACGCACCAGCTGCCCGATACCGACCAGCTGCCCGACACCGACCAACTGCAGGGGCCCGAGCAGCAGAGCCGCTGAAACGGGGAGCGCTGGCCAGCCACCACTGCCGATGATCCGCTGGGGCCAGATTCGCCGGCCTCGTGCCTGCGTCGAGTCAGGAGTTGGGGCGTTTTCCGTGGTTGGCGCCGGAGTTCTTGCGGGCCTTCTTCTTTCGGGCACGCTTGCCCATGCTGAACCACTCTCCTCGCTTGCGGAACGGCTGACTGCCCCATGGTGCCATGCCGGCGGGGGACGCACCGACCCGTGGTTGGATGGTCCAGCAGGGCGACCGCCGACGAAGGAGCCAGATGGCCGAGCAGGTGCACGCCGAGATGGTGGCGAACGTGTGGAAGGTGCTGGTCGCCGAGGGTGACACGGTCGCGGAGGGTGACACCCTGGTGATCCTGGAGTCGATGAAGATGGAGATCCCGGTGATCGCCGAGGTGGACGGCACCGTCTCAACGGTCGCCGTCAGCGAAGGTCAGGTGGTCCAGGAGGGCGACCTGATCGCCGAAATCGGCTGATCTCGGTCCTCGGTCCGCACAGGCTGAATCGCACGGCACCTGACCGCAGCACATGTCGACCCTTTCCGACCTGCTCGCCGAGCACACGACGCTGACCGGCAGTGCCGTCGAACACCTGCAGCGCCTGGTCTCCGAATGGCAGCTGCTGTCCGACCTCTCGTTCTCGGACCTGACAATGTGGGCCGAGTCCGGACCGGGCAGTTACGTGTGCGTGGCCCAGGTGCGGCCAACGACCGGCGCCACGGCCCACTTCGACGATCTGGTGACCCGCGCCGTCTGCGGCGCTCTGGCCGGCCAGCTGACCGACGCCGCCCGGCGACGGGTCGAGGACGTCGCGGCCGTCCGCGACGTCGCGGCCGGCAGCGACGTCACGGTCAACGGCGAGCCGGTGCAGCGGACGCTGATCCCGGTTCGGCTGGGGGAGGCGGTGATCGCGGTGCTGATCAGGGACACGGTCAACCGTGCGAAGACCGGCCCCAGCGCCCTGGAGACGGCCTACCTGGACGCGGCCGAGTCGCTGCTGGGGATGGTGGCCGACGGCAGCTTCCCCCAGCCGGAGCAGTCGGGTGAGCTGCACACCGGCCCGCGCGCCGGGGACGGTCTGCTGCGGCTGGACCCGGACGGCAGCGTCGAGTACATCAGTCCGAACGCCCTGTCGGCCTACCATCGGCTCGGTTTCGCCGGCGAGGTGACCGGGACTCAGCTGGCCCGTCTGACCCGCGGACTGGTCAGCGACCCGTTCGACGCCGCCGAGCTGGCAGCCAGGATCACCGGGGCGGTGCAGGGCCGGCCCAGTCGCCGGATGGAGGTGGAGGCCCGCGGGGCAACGGTGCTGTTCCGGTCGTTGCCACTGCTGATCGGTGGCGCGGCAGCCGGCGCGCTGGTGCTGGTGCGGGACGTCACCGAAGTGCGGCGCCGAGATCGGGCGCTGCTCAGCAAGGATGCCACCATCCGGGAGATCCACCACCGGGTGAAGAACAATCTGCAGACGGTGGCAGCGCTGCTGCGGTTGCAGGCCCGCCGCTCGCCGGAGCAGTCGGTGCGGTATGCGCTCAGCGAATCGGTGCGGCGGGTGTCATCGATCGCCCTGGTGCACGAGACGCTGTCCACGGCCCCCGACGACCGGGTCGACCTGGACGCGATCGTGGACCGGCTGGTACCGATGTTCTCGGACGTCGCCGCCGCGGAGTCGCCGGCGAGGATCCAGCGGCACGGCAGTTTCGGTGTGGTGGCCGCCGATCTGGCGACACCGCTGGTGATGGTGCTCGCCGAGGTGGTGCAGAACGCCATGCAGCACGCGTACCCGGGTGGTGGCGACGGCGAGACGGTGGTGATGCAGGTCCAGCGTTCGGCTCGCGAGTTGACCGTCACGGTGATCGACGACGGACAGGGCCTGCCGCCCGGATTCTCCCTGGAGCGGACGGCCGGGCTGGGCCTGCAGATCGTCCGAACGCTGGTGGACGCCGAACTGGGGGGATCGATCGGAATGCGCCGTCGCGACGAGCCGGGCGGAACCGAGGTGACGATCAGGGTTCCGCTGCGCGGACGGTAGGACGCCGAACCGGCCCGGGCCGAAGGCGCCGGGGCGGGGGATGGCGTGGGCTGCGGGGCTACAGGCTCCGGGCGCGAGCGCGCGCGCGGCGCCGCTTGAGAGCCCGCCGCTCGTCCTCGGACATTCCGCCCCACACCCCGGCGTCCTGTCCGGACTCCAGCGCCCAGCTCAGACAGTCACTGATCACCGGGCATCGTTCGCAGACAGCCTTCGCCTCGGCGATTTGCAGGAGCGCCGGGCCGGAGTTCCCGATCGGGAAGAACAGCTCGGGATCCTCATCGCGGCAGATCGCGCGGTGACGCCAGTCCATCGGTGTAGCACTCCTTCGTCGGCCCGGCTCACAAGCGGGCAAGAAACGGACAAGATGCGGTCCACCGTGCGTGGCCTCGGCGGCCTGGTGGGAGATCTGATCGGGAATTGATCGATGTTGTTCGATCGCGGCTCTTAAGATGCTTTCACGCAACTCGGCGATGTCAAGGGTAAATGACAGCCGGGTTAGCTAACTCACGTCTGCGAACCAGTCCGGCGTGCTGCCCGGTCCGTGGTCCATGATGCCTGATCGGATCGATTCAGCACAAGAACTGGGCGTCCCACCGGAACTGGGCGCCCCGGACGCGAACCTGGACCCTCGCCCGTCAAGGTGCCGGCAAGCCGCCGGAGCGCCCGCCACCGCGTCGGTCAGACGACCACCCGCAACGCGCCTGGCACCGAAACGAACTCCACCTCGTCGAACTCCCCGAGATAGTCACCGTCGGCCTGGACCCCGATCGGTCCGCCCGGCGAGGCCGCACGTAGCCAGGCGACATCGTCGATGCGGATGATCTGACGTCCGTGCGGCCCCTGGCCGGGCCGCGAGCGCAGGAGTTGCCGAACGGCCGAGACCACCGTCGGCAATCGGAGCGAGCGGCTGACGAACACCCCGAGCCCGTGGTCTGGCGAGGTCCCGGGGTTGGTCCGGATCGGCCGCCTGCCGAGGTAGGACCAAGGGTCGACGTTGGAGACCAGGGCGACGTGGCAGTCGGGGATCGGGTCGTCACCCGGCAGCGTCACGACCAGCCGGCCGGACCCGCGGTCGTGCCGGCGGTAGGCGGCTATCGCCTCCTTGACGTGCAGAGCGTTGGAGATCTTCCGGCCGGCCGCTCGATGCTCCTCGACCCGCCGCACCACGTCGGCATCGATGCCGATGCCCGCGTTGAAGGTGAAGTAGCGTCGTCCGGCCCGTCCGACCGAGACGGTGCGCGGATCCCGGCCGGTGCTCAGAGCCTCCAGGATCTGTTCGGTGGCCGCAGTGGGATCCGGCTCGATTCCCACCGCCCTGGCAAAGACGTTGGTCGACCCGCCTGGCACAATCCCCAGCATCGGCAGGTCGGGCCGCAGTCCGCCGGCCAGCAGCCCGTTGGTCACCTCGTTGACTGTGCCGTCGCCCCCGTGCACCACCACCATGTCGACGCCGTCCTCCGTCGCCTTCGCCGCAAGCTCGGCGGCGTGCCCGCGTCCGTGGGTGTGCTCGACCCTGAGCCTCACCTCGCCGGCCAGCGCGTGGGTCAGCAGATCCCGGCGACGCTCGGTCGTCGAGGTGGCGTGCGGGTTGACGATCAGCATGGCGTACATGGTTGGCGAGAAGCCTAACCAACCCCGGCCCGGATGCCAGCCGGACGCCGGCCCTATGTGCCGGCCCGGCTTGCCGCACCGGCAGCGCCGCCTCCGGCGGAGCGGTGCCGGCTGCCCTGGGTAGCCTGACCCGGTGAGCCAGCAGGTCGATCCGCCACCGCTGTCGATCGCTCCGCCCGGGCCGGTCAGGGTCGCGGGGTTGTCGGTCGGCGCCCAGGCCCTGGGCATGGTGGCGTTCGCCGCCGCGACCGTGGTGTCCGGCGCCCGCAACCGGGCGCCGATCGGCGAGCTGCTCGCCCAGGGCGGATATTTCGTGGTGCTGGCCGTGTTCGTGGCCGCGGTGGCCGCGGCATTGCTCAGGGGCCGGCGGTGGGGGCGCACCCCGGCCCTGGTGCTCGAGATCATCGTCACCGGGATCGGTTTCTACCTGGCCGTGCCGAGTGGGCAGCCGGCCGCCGGGCTGGCGGTGATGCTGGTAGGCATCGGGACCGGTTACCTGCTGCTCAGCCGTCCGGCGAACCAGTGGATCGGCAGCTTCCCGCCGATGTTCGGACCGGACTCTCCCGACGACTGAGCCGGGCACCGGTCGGACGTGCTCTGGGCGTTCAGCTGGGGGGCGCCGAGCCGACCGCGACGGGGATGTTGAGGTGTTCGATGGACCGGTCGGTGTGGTAGTGCCCGAGCACCGAGACGGCCGCGGCATCCATCTCCAGCAGGGCGCCGGCGCTCACCGGCAGCCCGACCCACCGGGCGGCCAGCACCCGGGAGAAATGTCCGTGGCCGATCAGCACCACATCACCGGCCGACAGCGCCTGGGAAGCCACCGAGAGTGCCCGGTCCGCGCGCGCCCCGACCTGCCCGGGCGACTCCCCGCCCGGAGCACCGTCGGTGAACACCGACCATCCGGGGCGCTCCGCGCGCAGATCTTCGGATGTGCTGCCTTCGTACCCGCCGTAGTTCCACTCGGCAAGGTCGTCCAGGATCCGGGTCACCGGCAGCCCGGCCAGCGCCGCCGTCCGCTGGGCCCGCAGGCGCGGACTGCACAGCACCGTCGCCGGCGAGAGTCCCAACGCGGCCAGCACAGACGGCACAACGACCGCCTGCCGCTCACCCTCGGCGGTGAGGTCGAGATCCGTCACCGACGTATGACGCCCGCTGGCGCTCCATTCGGTTTGTCCGTGTCGCAGCAGTGCGATGCGGTTCTCGGCCATGAATTGTCGCGCTCCTCGGGCCAGGGCGGGATTGCTAGGCTCACCGGGACGCTACCGCCACCGGTCGCTGGACGTAGCCCCGACAGGAGCTCCCATGAGCCCGCAGCGCAGGCCCGGCGCTTCCGGTGGTGCGGACGGACCGCGGGAGCGAGCAGTGCGGGACGTCGAGTCCGAGGTGGTGGCCCTGTTCGGCAAGGTGCGGGCCGCAGCCGCGACGGCCGCCCAGGATGTCCACGCACAGCTGACGGTGAGCGCCTATCGGATCCTGCTGCGGATCAACGAGGAGTCCGGTTCCAGGATCACCGACCTGGCGGGCCATTTCCAGGTCGGCAAGCCCACTATGAGCCGGCAGGTGGCGGCGCTGGAACAGCTCGGCCTGGTGGCCAGACGCCCGGACCCGGCCGACGGGCGCGGAGCGCTGGTCTCGCTGACCGACGACGGCCGCACCGCAATCGCCAGGGCCAGAGCCCGTCGTCACGAGTGGATCGCCGGCCGGCTCCGGGAGTTCACCGATTCCGAGGTGTCGACCTTCGCCGGGTTGCTGTCCCGGTTCGTCCGCCGGACGGCAGACGAATCCGCCGAGCACCCCCAGGGCGGCACCACCACAAGCTAGGCAGACAGTTGCGTCTCACCGCCGCGACGGCCATGGTGGCAGGATGCCGGAAAAGTTGGACGACGCCGCTGTCGCCGCTGCCCTCACCGACCTGCCGGGGTGGACCAGGGACGGCGATGCCCTGGTGCTCACCGTCACCGCACCGAGCTTCGCCGCGGGTATCGAGTTGGTGAACCGGGTCGCCGACGCCGCGGAACGGGCCGATCACCATCCGGACATCGAGATCCATTGGACCACGGTGCGTTTCACCTGCTCGACCCACTCGGCCGGCGGCTTGACGGGCAACGACGTCGCGCTGGCGGCGGCAATATCGGACGCCGCGGCGCGTATCGGCGTGCCGCGCTGACCGCCGACGACGTGATGCCCGGTCCGGCGCGTCCCAACGGCTCCGCTGTCGGCGCCGGTCGCCAGCTGCCCGTGCCGGTAGTCACCGTTGCGGTCGGCCCGCTCACGGTGGATGCGGTAGTCGCGGTGGCCAGGGACGGCGCCGGTGTGGAACTGGCGCCCGCCGCGTCGGCGGCAATGGCGGACTCCCGCCGGGTGGTCGACGCGCTGGCCGGCGAATTCCGCCCGCACTACGGCATCTCGACCGGCTTCGGGGCGCTGGCCACCACCCACATCGCGCCGGACCGGCGGGCCGCCTTGCAGACCTCGCTGATCCGGTCGCACGCCGCCGGCACCGGCACACCGGTGGAAACCGAGGTGGTCAGAGCGATGATGCTGCTGCGGTTGTCGACCCTGGCGACCGGCCGCACCGGCATCCGGCCGGGCACCGCCGGGTTGCTGGCCGATCTGCTGAACGCCGGTATCACCCCGGTGGTGCCGGAGTTCGGGTCGCTCGGCTGCTCCGGAGATCTGGCGCCGCTGGCAGCGGTGGGTCTGGCGTTGATCGGCGAGGGCGAGGTGCTCGACGGTTCCGGCGCCCGGCGTCCGGCCGCCGCCGCTCTGACTGCCGCCGGCCTGACGCCGGTGGTGCTCGCCGAGAAGGAGGGCCTGGCCCTGATCAACGGCACCGACGGCATGCTCGGGATGCTGTGCCTGGCCCTGTATGATCTGGAAAGGCTATGGGACACAGCGGATGTCGCAGCCGCCATGTCGGTGGAGGCACTGCTGGGCACCGACCGGGTGTTCGCCCCGGACCTGCAGGCACTTCGTCCGCAGACCGGCCAGCGGCACAGCGCGCGGCGGATCGCCGCCGCGCTGGCCGGCTCGCCGATCGTCGCCTCGCACGCCGGTCCGCAGGACACCAGGGTGCAGGATGCCTATTCGTTGCGCTGCTCCCCGGCGGTGCACGGCACCGGCCGGGACACCACCGAGCATGCCCGCCGGATCGCAGATCGCGAACTTGCCAGCGCCATCGACAACCCGGTGGTGCTGGGAGACGGCCGGGTGGAATCGAACGGCAACTTCCACGGTGCTCCGATCGCTGCGGTGCTGGATTTCCTGGCCATTTCGGTGGCCGATGTCGCCTCGATCTCCGAGCGCCGCACCGACCGGATGCTGGACCCGGCCCGATCGCACGGGCTGCCGCCGTTCCTGGCGTTCGAGGTCGGCGTGGACTCCGGGCACATGATCGCTCAGTACACCCAGGCCGGACTGGTTGCCGAGCTGAAGCGGAACGCGGTGCCGGCGTCGGTGGATTCCATTCCCAGTTCGGCCATGCAGGAGGATCACGTCTCGTTCGGCTGGCACGCCGGCCGCAAACTTCGTCGTTCGGTGGACGGACTGCGCCGGGTGCTCGCCGTCGAGATGTTGACCGCGGCCAGAGCGCTCGACCTGCGGGCGCCGCTGCGACCCGGCGCCATCACCGGTGCTGTCCGCGACGTGATCCGTACCAGGGTGGACGGCCCTGGGCCGGACCGGCATCTGGCCGTCGAGATCGATGCGGTGGTGCAGCTACTGGAGGACGGCCAGATCGCCGCCGCTGCCACGGTGACGCGTCCGGTGAGGAACCAGGGCAACTGACATGTCCGGTTCCCAGCCCCGCCCCGTCCGGTCGCCGCGCGGCACCACGCTGACTGCCAGGTCCTGGGCCACCGAGGCGCCGCTGCGAATGCTGCAGAACAATCTCGATCCCGACGTCGCCGAAGATCCGGACAACTTGGTGGTGTACGGCGGAACCGGCCGGGCCGCACGAGATTGGGCCAGCTTCGACGCCATCTGCCGAACGCTGCAGGGGATGTCCGGCGACCAGACGCTGCTGGTGCAGTCCGGACGGCCGGTGGGCGTACTGCGAACCCACGAGTGGGCACCGAGGGTGCTGATCGCGAACTCCAATCTGGTGCCGGACTGGGCGAACTGGCCGGAGTTCCGGCGGCTCGAGCATCTCGGGCTGACCATGTACGGGCAGATGACTGCTGGCTCCTGGATCTACATCGGGAGCCAGGGGATCGTGCAGGGCACCTTTGAGACCTTCGCCGCGGTCGCCGGCAAGCTGGCCGCGGCGGACCAGACCGGCCGCCGTGACGGCACTCTGGCCGGAACCCTCACGCTGACAGCGGGTCTGGGCGGGATGGGGGGTGCGCAGCCGCTGGCGGTCACGATGAACGGCGGCGCGATAGTGGCCATCGACTGTGATCCGCAGCGCGCGCACCGGCGGGTCAAGACCCGCTATCTGGACGTGGTCGCGGATTCTCTGGACCACGGCATCGAACTGGCGCTGGCCGCGAAGAAGTCCCGCAGTGCGCTGTCCGTCGGGGTGATAGGCAATGCCGCCGAGCTGGTCCCTGAGGTGCTGCGACGGCAGGTGGAGGTCGACATCGTCACCGATCAGACCAGCGCGCACGACCCGTTGTCCTACCTGCCGGCCGGTGTTGAGTTGGACGACTGGCACGACTACGCCGAGCGCAAGCCGGAGGAGTTCACCGACCGGGCGCGGGAATCGATGGCTGCCCATGTCGAGGCGATGGTGGGCTTCGCCGACGGCGGCGCCGAGGTCTTCGACTACGGCAACTCGATCCGCGCCGAGGCCCTGGCCGCCGGGTACGGCCGGGCATTCGACTTCCCCGGCTTCGTTCCGGCCTACATCCGGCCGCTGTTCTGCCAGGGCAAGGGCCCGTTCCGCTGGGTGGCATTGTCCGGCGACCCACGCGACATCCACGCCACCGACCGTGCCGTCCGGGACCTGTTCCCGGACAACGATTCACTGCAGCGTTGGATGCGGCTGGCACCGGAACGCATTGCCTTCCAAGGGCTTCCGGCCCGCATCTGCTGGCTCGGTGCCGGTGAGCGGCAGCTGGCCGGCCTGCGGTTCAATGACATGGTGGCCTCCGGCGAGCTGTCGGCGCCGGTGGTCATCGGCCGGGACAACCTGGATGCCGGATCGGTGGCCTCACCGTACCGGGAGACCGAGGCAATGGCCGACGGTTCGGACGCGATCGCCGACTGGCCGCTGCTGAACGCCATGGTGAACACCGCGTCCGGAGCGAGCTGGGTGTCCATCCACCACGGCGGCGGGGTGGGCATGGGTCGGTCCGTCCACGCCGGGCAGGTGTGTCTCGCCGACGGAACGGCACTGGCCGGGCAGAAGCTGGAACGGGTGCTCAGCAACGATCCGGCGACCGGCGTGCTGCGACACGTCGACGCCGGTTATCCGGCCGCCGACGCGGCCGCCCGCCGCCTGGATCTGCAGCTGCCGATGGGCGGGGTGGACGGCGGAGCCGGCCGGTCCGGGAGCCCACGATGATCAGGACGAACCCGGCCGGCTCCCGCTTCGGGGGGCTGTGGTCGGACCTGGCCGGGATCGGCCGTGACGGCCGCCGTGGTGGCTACTCGCGGCACGGTTTCGACGATGCCGATCTGCAACTCCGGGAGTGGTTCACCGAGCAGGCGCAGCGCCGCGGCCTCGACGTCGAGGTCGACCGCAACGGGAACATCTGGGCCTGGTGGGGCGCGCCGGGGCCGGGGGCTGTGGTGACCGGCTCGCACTGGACTCGGTGCCGGGCGGCGGCGCCTTCGACGGGCCGCTCGGCGTGGTGTCCGCGCTGTTGGCCATCGACGAACTGAAGGTGCGCGGCATCCGACCCGCGGTCCCGGTGGCGGTGGTCTGCTTCGTCGAGGAGGAGGGCGGCCGGTTCGGGCTGCCCTGCTTGGGTTCCCGACTGCTCACCGGTGCGGCCGACCCGCACGTCGTTCGCCGCTTGCACGACGCTGACGCCGTCTCGATGGCCGACGCAGCGCGGCGGGCCGGAGTGCAGCCGGAGTACCTCGGAGCGGACCGGGACCGGCTGGCTCTCATCGGCGCCTTCCTGGAACTTCACGTGGAACAGGGGCGCCTGCTGCATGCGGGGGATCCGGCGGCAGCCATCGGGGTGGGGTCGAAGATCGTCGCGCACGGCCGATGGCGGATCACCGTGACCGGTGAGGGGAACCACGCAGGCACCACCGCGGTCCCCGACCGGCACGACCCGATGATCCCGGCGGCCTCGGCAGTGCTGGCGGCCCGCCGGATCATTGGCGGCCACCCCGGGGCGGTGGCCACCGTCGGCCGACTGCAGCCGAATCCCGGCGGCACCAACGTGATCGCCTCGTCCGTCGATGTCTGGCTTGACGTCAGATGCGGCTCGGCGGGCGATACCGCGGCACTGGTCGACGAGATCGTCGCCGACGTCAGAATCCAGGCCAGGGTGGAGGGCTGCGGGGTGGTGGTGCACCGTGAGTCGATGTCCGATCAGGTGGCACTGGACCCGGCGCTGGAAGTGGAGCTGGCAGAGCTGTTGGGCGCGCCGGTCATCGGTACCGGTGCCGGTCACGACGCCGGAGTACTGGCGGCAGCCGGGGTGCCGGCCGCGATGTTGTTCGTCCGCAACCCCACTGGGGTGTCGCACGCGCCGGGCGAGCATGCCGAGACGGCAGATTGCCTGGCCGGGGTGCAGGCACTGGCGGACGCGGTCGAGGGGCTCGTCGACGGTGTACCCGGGTGACCGACCAGCGCTTCCACCGCTTCCGGTGCGCGGCGGCCTGGATCGACGATGAGGTGTCCGGACCGGTCGACATCTCGGTCGCCGACGGATTCATCGTGGCGCTCCAGCCGGCCGACGCCGGCGCCGTCGGTTCCGGTACCGCGCTCGCGGACGGCGGGGCGGAAACTCTGCCGGGCCTGGTGTTCCCCGGCTTCGCCGACGCTCATTCGCATCTGTTCCACCGCGCGCTGCGGGGCCGCACACATTGCCCGGCGTCGGCCGCCGGCAGCTTCTGGACCTGGCGGGAAACCATGTATGCGCTGGCGGCCAGGATGGATCCGGACCGCCTGCATAGGCTCGCCGTCGCGGTGTACACCGAGCTGGTGTGTGCCGGCTACACGGCGGTGGGCGAGTTCCACTACCTGCACCACGGGCCCGGCGGTCGGCTGTACGACGACCCGAACGCCATGGGGCTGGCCATCGCCGCCGCGGGGGCAGAGGCGGGGATTGCGGTGACGTTGCTGGATGCCGCCTACCTGGCGGGTGGCTTCGCCCAACCGCTGTCCGAGGTGCAGCAACGGTTCTCGGACGGCACCATCGGCGCCTGGGCCGACCGGGTGGCGGCCCTGCCGGGGACGGTGCGGACCGGCGTCGCCGTCCACTCGGTGCGCGCCGTGCCGGCCAGGGACCTTCCGGCGGTGGCAGCCGCGGCGGCCGATCGGGTGCTCCACGTGCACCTGTCCGAGCAGGCCGCGGAGAACGTGGCCTGCGTGGCCGCCACCGGGATGACCCCGACCGCCCTGCTGGACCGGGCCGGCGTACTCGGCCATCGCACCTCGGCCGTCCACGCCACCCATCTGTCGGCCGGCGACATCTGCCGGCTGGCCGGTGCCGGGGTGACCGCGGTGATCTGCCCCACCACCGAGGCAGACCTCGCCGACGGGCTGCCGGCCATCGGCGCGCTGGTGTCCGCCGGGGTGCCGCTGGCCTGCGGCGGCGATCAGCAGGTCTGCGTCGACCCGTTCGCGCAGGCCCGTGGATTGGAGTACGGCGAGCGGCTGGCCACCGGCCGGCGCGGGACGCTGCCGCCCGCCGACCTGGTGCGGGCGGCGACCGTCCGCTCGCACCGGTCGATCGACTCGCCCGCCGGCCGGATCGCCGTCGGCGCGCCAGCCGACCTGGTGGCCGTGCGCACCGATTCCGCCAGGACGGCAGGCAGCGACCGGGCGCAACTGGTGATGTCGGCATCCGCGGCCGACGTCGCGGTGGTGGTGATCGGCGGGAAAGTGGTGGCCAGGGACGGGGTGCACCAGCGGCTGGGAGATCCAGGGGCTCTGCTGTCCTCGGCGGTGGTCGGTGCCTGGCGGTAGCGTGTGACCGGTCGTCGACAACAGGTGAACCCAGGGGGCAGCGTGGTGGAGTCCCGATCCACCGACGGCTCTAGGCGGCCGGCAGCCGGACCCGAATGGACGCCGAGCGGATCGCTGCTGCTGCACGGAATCTCGAGCCTGGTGACGGTCGACGAACAAGTCGGTGCCGGGTCGCTGGGCGTCATCGGTGACGGCGCCGTGGTGATCGAGGGGGGGACCTGCGTCTGGGTGGGGCGGGCGGCCGATGCTCCACCCGCCGACGACGCTGTCGATGTAGGCGGGCGTTCGTTGTTGCCGGGATGGGTGGATTCACATTCGCATCTGGTGTTCGCCGGCGACCGCAGTGCCGAGTTCACCGCCCGGATGTCCGGACAGCCGTACACCGCGGACGGCATCGCCTCGACGGTGGCAGCGACCAGAGCCGCCAGTAATCAGCAGTTGCTCGACGGTGTCCGTCGGCACCTGGCCGAGATGCTCCGCGGTGGCACCACGTGCGTGGAGACCAAGTCCGGCTACGGGTTGTCGTTGGCCGACGAACTGCGCTCGGTCGAGGTCGCTCAGCGGGCCGGCGTCGACGCCATCACCTTCCTGGGCGCGCATGCCGTCCCCGCGGAGTACCGGGACAATCCGGAGAGCTACATCGATCTGGTGTGCGGGCCGATGATGCAGGCGGTGGCCGGCATCGCCCAGTTCGTCGACGTGTTCTGTGACGACGGCGCGTTCGACGACGCACAGGCCAGACGGGTGATGGCTGCCGGCACCCGGGCAGGCCTCGGCCTCAAGGTGCACGGCAACCAGCTGCGGGCGGGTCCCGGTGTGCAACTGGCCGTCAGCGTCGGTGCGGTGTCGGTGGACCACTGCAGCCATCTGGTCGATGCCGACGTGGAAGCGCTGGCCGCCTCCACGACGGTAGCCACCCTGCTGCCGGCCACCGACCTGGGCACCCGGAGTCGGCCGGCGCCCGGTCGGCGGCTGCTGGACGCCGGCGCCACCGTCGCGCTGGCCTCCAACTGCAATCCTGGCTCCGGGTACACGTCCTCGATGAACCTGGTGGTCGCCCTCGGGGTCCTCATCTGCGGGATGACGGTGGAGCAGGCCGTTCGGGCGGCCACCCTGGGCGGGGCCGCCGCCCTCGGCCGTGACGACGTGGGCATGATCGCCGTCGGTCGGCGTGCCGACCTGCACGTCATCGACGCCCCGGGTCCGGAGTACCTGGCCTACCGGGTCGGGGTGCCGATCACCGCGGCCGTGTGGCGGCAGGGCGTCAGGGTGGTCTGAGCCTGACCGGTCCGGTGGGGGTTCCCCCCGTGGCGCGTTCGAGCCGCAGACCGCCGCCCCGTCGAATCAGACCGCCCGCCGCTAGAGCCGGCGCTCGCCCGAACCCCTTGCCACCAGCCGGGTCTCGATCACCACCGTCCTGGCCGGTGGGGTCGCGCCGCCCATCCGGTCCAGGGCGAGTCGGGCGGCCGCCCGGCCCATCTTCTCGGCGTCGTATCCGACGACGCTGACGCCGAGCACGTCCGAGAACTCGAAGTCGTCGAAGCCGATCAGGGCAGGGGGCCGGTGGTCGGCAGATACGGCCGCCGACCGGTGGACGGTGCCGGGCGGCTCCTGCTGCAGTGATCGGAGCGCACCGGCGGTGATCCGGTTGTTCAGGGTGAACAGCGCGGTCGGAGGTTGGGGCCCGGAGAGCAGGTCGGTGACGGCAGCCTCGGCGGCGGCCACGTCGTGGGCATCCTGGCGGAACCACCGATGCCAGTCGGTGATGCCGGCTGCCGTCATCGCCGCCGTGACACCGTCCAGTCTGGCCTGCTGGGTGGCCAGCCGGGACAGATCAGCCACCACGCCGATGCGGCGATGCCCGTGCGCCACCAGATGCGCGATCGCGCTACTGGCGCCGGCGACATTGTCGATCAGCACGGTGTCGGCCTGCACCCCCCGCGGCGGCCGATCGACGAAGACCAGCGGAACGCCGCGCCCGGCCTCGTCCGCCAGGTGCGCGTGATCCGCCGAGGCGGAGACGATCAGCAGGGCCTGCACCCTGCGCTGCAGCAGCGCGTCGATCAGCGCCCTCTCGACTGCCGGATCCTCGTCGGTGCTTGCCGTGACAAGTTGCAGTCCACTGGTCCGCAACTCCCGTTCCATGCCGCCGGCGACCCGCGAGTAGAACGGATTGGCCAAATCGCCGGTCACCAGGCCGACCAAGGTCGACGTACCACCCCTGCGCAGTTCGGAGGCCATCGCATTGAGCCGAAAGCCGACGGCCCGTGCGGCGTCCTGCACCCTGGCGGCAGTTGCCGGAGCAACGTAACCCTCGCCCCGCAGCGCCCTGGAAGCGGTCTTGATGCTCACTCCGGCGTGCGCAGCCACCTGTCGCAGCGTCGGCCGGCCGGCTGCCGGTGGGTCCGCCGGTGGGTCCCCGTTGCGCTCCGTCATGTGCGGGATCATCCCATCGGCAGGCAGAATCGGACGATCTACGCGGTTCACGCAGTTGATGGGCGCGTCCCGCGGACATCCGTCACATTCCCCGGCTGACAACGTTGACATCTGCCATCCGAGGTTGTGTGATGATCGGTACACCTCGGAGGACGACCTCGGGCTGCCCGGCTCGCCAGGTCCGTCGCCGATGCGGCCGCGAAAGGCTCAAAGATGAGACCGACGAACACCACCGATGGACGTCCGTGGCTCTCCGGATCGCGGCCGGGAGGCCGGCGCCGGCGCTCGGCAGCCGGCGCCTTGGCGCTGGTGGTCTCGATGTGCCTGCCGATCTCCGCCCAGGCGGCAGCCCCTCAGCCGGCGGCGGCCCCTCAGCCGGCCGCTCCGGCAGCGACGTCCGCGGCGTCCGCCCCGGCAGCCGCGGTGCCGGGAGATTTCAGTACTTCCTTCGAATCCGGCCAGCCGCAACCATTGGTGTCGACCGTCGAGACCGGTGCCGACGGCAAGGCCCGGCAGCAGAACGTCAGCGGCAGCGCATCGAGCAATGGCAGCCTGCTGGGTTCGGTGGTGAAGGTGACGGCCAGCGCCGAGAACCCGCCGGGTGAGGTGGCCGCCAACCTCGCCGATGCCAATCCGGACACCAAGTGGCTTGCCTTCCAGCCATCCGGCTGGGTGCAGTACGAGCTGTCGAAGCCGGCCACCGTGGTTCGGTACGCGCTCACGTCCGCCGGCGACGCCCCCGAGCGGGACCCGAAGAACTTCGCCTTGCAGGGCTCCACGGACGGCGCCAGCTGGACCGACCTGGACGCCCGCAACAACGTGCAGTTCGCCGATCGGCTGACCACCAACACCTACCAGGTCGGCACACCCGGGAGCTACCGGTTCTATCGGCTGAACATCACCGCCGTGCAGTCCGGCGGCCTGGTGCAGCTCGCCGACTGGGACATCGCCAGTGCCGACACCGGGGGCGGCCAGCCGACCCCGATGGTGACCACCGTCGGCAACGGTCCGATCTCCGGATTCAACATCAAACCGCTGGTCGGCTGGACCGGACTGAAGGCGATGCGCTATTCGGGCGGCCACACGGCAGCAGGTCGCGGCTTCGCCTGGAACCAGCTGTTCGACAAGCAGAACATCCTGGTGGGCCCGAAAACGCAGCTGCAGTACAAGATCCTGCCGGACATGATCAAGGGCGACCTTACCTATCCGTCCACCTACACCGCGATCGATCTGCATTTCACCGACGGCAGCTACCTCTCCGACTCCAAAGCCGTTGACTCGCACGGTGTTGCGGCCTCGCCCAACGGGCAGGGGGTCGGCAAGATCCTGTACGCCTCGCAGTGGAACGCCGTCACCGTCGACGTCGGCGCGGTGGCGTCCGGCAGGACCATCGACCGCATCCTGGTCGGCTATGACAACACGGCCGGCGCCACCGCCGACACCAAATTCGGCGGCTGGATCGACGACATCACCATCAAGGCGCAGCCCGCGGTGATCGAGGGCAGCGACCGGACCAACTACGTCGACACCCGCCGCGGCACCAACGCATCCGGTTCCTTCTCCCGCGGCAACACCCTGCCGATCAGCGCGCTGCCCAACGGCTTCACCTTCCTGACGCCGGTCACCGACGCCAATTCCCAGTCCTGGGAGTACTACTACCAGGCGCAGAACAACGCCCAGAACCTCCCGGTACTGCAGGGCCTCGCGGTCTCCCACGAGCCCAGCCCGTGGATGGGCGACCGGAATCAGATGTCGGTGATGCCCTCCGCCGCAACAGGTGTGCCAACCGGCAACGCCCGGGATCGCGGGTTGGCCTTCGACCATGCGAACGAGGTGGCCCACCCCGACTACTACAAGACCCAGCTGGCCGGTGGGCTGATCGCCGAGACGACGCCCGCCGATCACGGCGGCGAGATGCGGTTCACCTTCCCGGATTCGGCAACCGCCGGTCACCTGGTTGTGGACACGGTGGACGACAACGGTGCCTTCACCGTGGATGCCGCCGCGAAGTCCTTCACCGGCTGGGTGGACAACGGCAGTGGCCTGTCCACCGGTCGCAGCCGGATGTTTGTGTACGGCACCTTCGACAAGGCCGTCACCGGGACCGGCACCGCGCCCAACAGCCACACCGGAACCCGGTACGTCACCTTCGCCACCGGCACCGACAAGCAGGTGGTGCTCAAGCTCGCCACCTCCTTCATCTCCCTCGAGCAGGCGAAGAAGAACCACGCCATGGAGCTGGCAGCCAACACCTTCGACCAGCTCAGGGCCGCCGCCAAGGCGAAGTGGAACACCCGCCTCGGCGTGCTGGAGGTCGCGGGCGCCAACCAGTCCGATCTGCTGGCGACCTATTCGAACCTGTACCGGCTCAACTTGTATCCGAACTCGCAGTTCGAGAACACCGGCACCGCGGCCCAGCCGCACTACCAGTACGCCAGCCCGGTGTCGCCGAAGGCGCCGACCCCGCCGACCGAGATCACCACCAACGCGAAGCTGGTGGACGGGAAGATCTACGTCAACAACGGCTTCTGGGATACCTACCGCACCGTGTGGCCGGCGTACACCCTGCTGTACCCGGAGGTTGCTGCAGAGATCGCCGACGGCTTCGTGCAGCAGTACCGTGACGGCGGCTGGATCGCCCGCTGGTCCTCTCCCGGCTATGCCGACCTGATGACCGGCACCAGTTCCGACGTCGCGCTGGCCGACGCCTACCTGAAGGGCGTGGCGCTGCCGGATCCGTTGAACACCTACAATGCGGCGCTGAAGAACGCCACCACCCTGTCCGGGCGAAGTGAGGTGGGGCGCAAGGGATTGTCGACCTCCACCTTCCTCGGTTACACCAGCACCTCGACCGGCGAGAGCGTGTCCTGGGGGCTGGAGGGCCTGATCAACGACTACGGGATCGGCAACATGGCCGCCAAGCTCTCCAAGGACACCTCGGTGCCGGCGGCGCGTCGGGCGGAGCTGGCCGAGGAATCGAAGTATTTCCTGGAGCGGTCCACCCACTACGTCAACCTCTTCGACCCCAAGACGAACTTCTTCCGGGGCCGCAACGCCGACGGCACCTTTCCGGCCGCCTTCGACCCGGCCGACTGGGGCGGCGACTTCACCGAGACCAACGCCTGGAACTTCGCCTTCCACGCGCCGCAGGACGGAAACGGTCTGGCCAATCTGTACGGCGGCCGGGACGGCCTGGCGCACAAGCTGGACGTGTTCTTCAGCACTCCGGAGACGGCCACCCACCCCGGCGGCTACGGCGGCGTCATCCACGAGATGCTGGAGGCCCGCGACGTCCGGATGGGCATGCTCGGGATGAGCAACCAGGTGTCCCATCACATCCCGTACATGTACGACTACACCGGGCAGCAGTACAAGACGGCCGCGAAGGTGCGCGAGATCCTCCAGCGGCTGTACGTGGGCAGCGAGATAGGCCAGGGATACCCGGGCGACGAGGACAACGGCGAGATGTCGGCGTGGTACCTGTTGAGTTCGCTCGGCATCTACCCGCTGCAGGTCGGATCGTCGGCCTGGGTGGTCGGTTCGCCGCAGTTCACCAAGACCACGGTGCACCGCACCCAGGGCGACCTGGTGTTCAACGCGCCGCAGAACTCCCACAGCAGCATCTACGTGCAGTCGCTGTCGGTGAACGGCAAGCAACACCCCGGTGTGTCGATCGACCAGTCCGAGATCGCCGGAGCCAGCACCATCGACTTCGCGATGGGCGACAAGCCGTCCGCCTTCGGCTCCCGTCCGCAGGATGCCCCGCCGTCGCTGACCAAGGGCACCCGAGCGCCGTTGCCGCTGCAGGACGCAACCGGGGAGCTCATGGGCGTGCCGAGCAGCATCGACAGCACTCCCGGTGGCACCCCGAATACCGACGTGGCCAAGCTGTTCGACAACAACAGCACCACGGCGGTCAGTTTCGCCGGGGCGCAGCCGCAGATCACCTATCAGCTGACCGGCCTCACCCAGCGGGCCACCTGGTACACCCTCACCTCCGGTCCCAACCCCGGTGATCCGGCGGCGTGGCTGGTGCAGGGATCCTCGGACGGCAAGAGTTGGCAGACGCTGGACAGCAGGTCGGCCCAGGTCTTCAACTGGCGCACCCAGACCAGGCCGTTCCAGATCGCCAAACCGGGTACCTATCGCTACTACCGGTTGACGGTCAGTGCGACCGCCGGCGCCGCCACCCCGAACCTGGCAGAGATCGAGTTCCTCACCGACGGCAGCAATGCCGGCGCCGGACCGCTGGCGGTGACGGCCAAGGCCGACATGGACAGCGGCCAGGGCCAGACGTACTCCGGCAACATCGCCACCTTCTCCGGAGGGGCCGGCAAGCAGCCGGCCGACTTCGTGGTCACCATTGCCTGGGGCGACGGAACGTCGTCTGCGGGTGAGGTGGTCGCCGGCCGGCTGGGCACCTTCATCGTCAGGGGCAGCCACAGTTACGCCGCTCCCGGCTACTACCAGCCGCGGATCACGGTCAGCGACTCCAGCGGGATCGCCCGTGCCGTTGCCGGTATCACCGTGCACTACGCGTTGACGCCGTCCTACGCCTCCGGCTTCAACAGCGACTGCATCGGCCCGGTGGGCACCCAGCTGCCCTGCGACGGCCGCAATGCCGGTATCTCCCAGGAAGCCCTGGTGGCGGCCGGCGGAGTCGCCGGGCGGCCGTTGCCGGTGCCCGGCACCGACCTGCACTTCACCCTGCCGTCGGTGGCCGCCGGCAAGCCGGACAACGCCACCGGCGCCGGCCAGATAATGCCGGTGACGCTGGCGCCCGGCGCCACCAAGCTGTCGCTGATCGGCACCGCCACCCAGAAGAACCAGGACACCGTCGGTACCGTCACCTTCGATGACGGCAGCACCACGCCGTACCCGATCCAGTACGGCGACTGGTGCGGCGATCCGATGTTCGGCAACATCGTGGTGTTGCAGATGGCCTACCGGTTGAACGGCACCGGAACCGACAGCTGCCAGGTCAAGCTGTTCGCGACCACACCGCTGACCATCCCGGCGGGCAAGAAGGTCGTCTCGATCACCCTGCCGGCGCAGACCGGCGATCCGATCTCCGCGGGCCGCATCCACGTGTTCGCGGTCGCGGACAACGGATCGGGTCTTCACCTGACTCCCGGTCCGGCCCGCAAGGTGAATCCGTTGACGAACGCCGGGTTCGTCCTGGGCACCGTCAGCGGCGGCGTCCCCGGTTCCGGCGGCTACCAGGCCAGGGTGCAGTGGGGCGATGCCTCCGACACCGAGACGGCGACCGTCTCGGCGGCCAATTCGTCCGGGGTGGCCACCATCACCGGCAGCCACACCTACCGGGTGTCCGGAACCTTCACCGCCAGGGTCCTGGCCGCCGACTCGGTGTCCGACGCTCTCGGCGAGGTCCAGGTGACAGTCGGTAAGGGTGCGATCCGGCCGCCGTCGGCAACAGCTGCCACCACGCTGGCGGCCGACCACACCGCCCCCGGCAGCACCATCGTGGTGCGCGGCAACGGGTTCACCCCGGGCGAGAAGGTGTCCGTCGCCCTGGGCAGCGGGCCGGTCAGCCGGGCGACCATCACCGCCGGCAAGGCGCAGCAGACGGCCGGGACCGTCGCCACGGCCGATGCCGGTGGCGCGGTGACCGCGTCCGTCGTGGTGCCCAAGAGCGCGGGTGACGGCTTGTACGGCGTGACGATGCGCGGGGCCAGCTCGAAGGCGGTGGCCGCCGACACGATTGCGGTGGCCGCTCAGCAGTCGGCGCGGGGCTACCACCCGCAGGCGCTGCTGAGCTCCGACGCGGGGCCGCGTGGTCAGCTGGTCAGGGCGGATGCCAACTCGTTCGCGGCCGGCGAGTGGGTGACCGTCACCTTCGACGGCGTCCGGACCGGTGCCGTGCAGGCCAACGCCGACGGTGTCGTCACCGACCTTCGGCTGACGGTGCCGGGCGATGCCAAGGTAGGCAAGCACACCATCACCTTCACCGGTGGCTCATCGGCGGCGACGGCGACGCTGCCGTACACCGTGCTGTCCGATGCCGCGGTCGCCGGCCAGGTGTCGGCATCCGCCGGCGCCCCGGCCGGCCGGCAGGGGCCGGGGCACTGAACATCGGGGCTCGGGGCTCCGAGTGACGACGGCCGGCCAGGCGGATCGCCGGGCCGGCCCTCGTTATCGGACGGCCCGGAACTCTGGGGTCAGACGTCGCCCCCGAGGAGCGGGCGGGCCGGCCCTGATCAGCGGGCTGCGCCCCGCGCGAGGATCCGTCTCCGAGACGTGGTTGGTGACCTGCCCGCGTTACATGTAACGTAGGGACATGGCCAGTACACGCGCACGAGTACGCGAATATCGCGAGCGGTTGCGCGCTCAGGGCCTCAGGCCCATTCAGGTCTGGGTGCCCGACGTACGGGCGCCGGAATTCGCTGCGGAAGCTCACCGCCAGTCGGCTGCCATCGCCGCCAGCGAGCACGAGGCCGACGACCAAGCGTTCGTCGACGCGATCTCCGTCGACTGGACCGACGAGGGGCAGCCCGCCAAGTGAGGCGAGGCGACATCCACATCGCTGCCGCACGAGGGACTTATACCGGCAAGCCGAGACCCGTCGTCATCGTTCAGGACGACCGGTTCGATGCAACCGTCTCGGTCACGATCTGCCCGCTGACAACCAATCCCGTGCAGGCGCCGCTGACCCGGATCGCCGTCGAGCCGACGGCGGCCACCGGAATCGAGCTGCCAAGCCAGATCATGGTCGACAAGATCACGACCATGCCGCGGGCGAACGTACGCGATCATCTCGGCCGTCTCGCGGATGAAGATCTCGTCCGGCTTGACCGTGCAATCCTGGTCTTCCTCGGACTTGCCGATTAGGGATGACGCCGCTGCGGACTTGACGGCGGGTTCAGTCCGCGAACGCCGCGGTGATCACCGCCGCCTGTTCCACCTCGTGCACCCGGTGCGATCCGGCCGACGGGGCGGCCATCGCCCTGCGCGACACCCGGCGCAGGCCGGCCAGCTCCGGCATCATCTCCGGGAGCGCCATCGCCAGGAACGACCATGCTCCCTGGTTGGCCGGTTCCTCCTGCACCCAGCGGATGTCCTGGACATCGGCGTAGGGGTCCAGCACGTGTGCCAGTTTGCGCCGGGGCACCGGGTACAGCTGCTCGAGCCGGACGATGGCGGTGTCGGTGATGGCCTGCTTCCTGCGGTAGGCGTCGAGTTCGTAGTAAAGCTTGCCGGAGGTGAGTAGCACCCGGCGGACGCCGGACGGGTCTGCGGCTTCACCGGAACGGTCCGGCAGCACGGATTCGAACTTCCCGCTGGTGAAGTCCTCGACCGCGGAGACGGCAGCCTTGTTGCGCAGCATCGATTTCGGGGTGAAGACCACCATCGGACGGTGCACGCCATCCAGCACGTGCCGGCGGAGCAGGTGGAAGTAGTTGGCCGGGGTCGACGGAGTGGCCACCGTCATCGATCCCTCGGCGCACAGCAGCAGGAAGCGCTCGATGCGCCCCGACGTGTGGTCAGGGCCCTGCCCTTCGTGACCGTGCGGCAGCAACAGCACCACCCCGGACTGCTGGCCCCATTTCGCCTCGCCGGAGGAGATGTACTCGTCGATCACCGACTGCGCCCCGTTGACGAAGTCGCCGAACTGCGCCTCCCACACCACCAGCGCGTTCCGGTTCGCCACCGAGTAGCCGTACTCGAAGCCGAGCGCGGCGTACTCGGTGAGCGCCGAGTCGTAGGCGAGGAACTTGCCCTGCTCGGCCGAGAGGTGTTGCAGGGGAACGTATTCCTTACCGGTGTTCTTGTCGATCAGGCAGGCATGGCGCTGCACGAAGGTGCCGCGTCGGGTGTCCTGCCCGGACAGCCGCACCCAGCGGCCATCCATGGCGATCGAGCCGAAAGCCAGCAGCTCGCCGAAAGCCCAGTCGATGTCCCCGTTCCGTGACATCTCGACCCTGCGGTCCAGCACCGTCTTCACCCGTGGATGTGGGGTGAATCCCTCCGGGAAGTCACGATGCGCGTCGGCGATGTGTTCGACGACGGACGCCGGGATCGAGGTCTCCACCTTCTGCGGGATCGGCTGTTCCTGCTCGATGGTCGGAGAGGCGACGGCCGTGCTCATCTCCAGTTCCCTGACCTCGTTGAAGACCCGTTCCAGCTGCTGGTGGTAGTCCTTCAGCGCTTCCTCGGCGTCCTCGTTCGACAGATCCCCACGGGCGATCAGCGCGTCGGTGTAGATCTTCCTGACCGACCGTTTGCCGTCGATGATCTGGTACATCAACGGATTCGTCATCGACGGGTCGTCGCCCTCGTTGTGCCCACGCCTGCGGTAGCAGATCAGGTCGATCACCACGTCCTGGCGGAAGGTCTCGCGGTACTCGACCGCGAGCTGAGCCGCCCACACCGCCGCCTCCGGATCGTCACCGTTGATGTGGAAGATCGGCGCCTGGATCGTCTTGGCCACGTCCGTGCAATATTCACTGGACCTGGAGTACTCCGGCGCGGTGGTGAAGCCGACCTGGTTGTTGATGATGACGTGCACGGTGCCGCCGGTGCGGTAACCGCGCAGCAGGGAGAGATTCAGCGTCTCGGCCACCACGCCCTGGCCGGCGAATGCCGCGTCCCCGTGGATGGCGACCGGCATCACGGTGAAGCCGTCCTCACCGCGGTTGAGTTGGTCCTGCTTGGCCCGCACCACGCCTTCCAGCACCGGATCCACGACCTCCAGGTGTGAGGGATTGGCGGCCAGTGTGACGGCGACCCCCCCGTCGCCGAACGGCCTGGTGTACTTGCCTTCCGCGCCCAGGTGGTACTTCACGTCGCCTGAGCCGTGGGCCTGTCCGGGGTCCAGATTGCCCTCGAACTCGCGGAACACCTGGGAATAGGGCTTGCCGACGATGTTGGCCAGCACGTTCAGCCGGCCGCGGTGGGCCATGCCGATGACGATCTCGTCCAGGCCGTACTCGGCTCCCTTGTTCAGCACCGCGTCCAGCAGCGCGATCACCGTCTCCCCGCCCTCGAGGGAGAACCGCTTCTGCCCGATGTATTTGGTCTGCAGGAAGGTCTCGAAGGCTTCCGCGGAGTTCAGCCTGCCCAGGATGTACTTCTGCTCGTCGACGCTCGGGTGCAGGCGCGGCGATTCGACACGCTGCTGGATCCACTTGCGCTGCACCGGATCCTGGATGTGCATGTACTCGATGCCGGCCGTCCGGCAGTAGGCGTCGCGGAGCACCCCGAGGACGTCGCGCAGCTTCATGAACTGCTGGCCGTTGAAACCGCCGACCGGGAACTCGCGTTCCAGGTCCCACAGTGTCAGGCCGTGACTCAGCACGTCGAGGTCCGGGTGCTTGCGCTGCCGGTAGTTGAGGGGGTCGGTGTCCGCCATCAGATGCCCGCGGGTCCGGTAGGCGTCGATCACCTCGAGCACCCGCGCGGTCTTGTCCACCTGGCCGCCGGCGCCGCCCCTGATGTCCTGCACCCAGCGAACCGGTTCGTACGGTACCCGGAGCGAGGCGAACACGTCGTCGTAGAAGTTGTCATCGCCCAGCAGCAGACCGTGGATGCGCTTGAGGAACTCGCCGGACTCGGCGCCCTGGATGATCCGGTGATCGTAGGTGGAGGTGAGGGTCATGATCTTCGAGATGCCCAGTTCGGCCAGGGTGCGCTCGCTGGCGCCGGCGAACTCCGCCGGGTACTCCATGGCGCCGACGCCGATGATGGTGCCCTGACCCTGCATCAGCCTTGGCACCGAATGAACGGTGCCGATGCCGCCCGGGTTGGTCAACGACAACGTGGTACCGGCGTAGTCCTCGGCGGTCAGATCACCGTTGCGGGCCTTGCGGACCACCGACTCATAGGCCGCCCAGAACTGGGTGAATGCCATGCCCTCGGCGTTCTTGATCGGGATGACGACGAGCGTCCGCGCCCCGTTGCGTCCCGGCAGGTCGATGGCCAGCCCGAGGTTGACGTGCGCCGGCGTGACGACCTGCGGCTTGCCGTCAGCCTCGGCGTAGTGCCGGTTCATGTTCGGATAGTCGGCCACCGCCTTGACGATGGCATACCCGATGAGGTGGGTGAAGGAGATCTTCCCGGCCCTGGTGCGCTTGAGGAAGTTGTTGATGACGATGCGGTTGTCGCCGATCAGTTTCGCCGGAACAGCCCGCACGCTGGTCGCCGTCGGGATCTCCAGCGAGCCTGTCATGTTGCGGGCGACGGCGGCAGCGGCGCCGCGGATCGGCGAGCTGGATTCGGTGGGAGCGTCCTTGGCAGCCTGGGAGGCGACCTTGGCGGCCTTGTCGTCGGCAGCTGCCTTGGCGTCGTCCGGGGTGGCGGTGGGTCGAGCCGCCGGCCTGGCGGGCGCCGATGTCGCTGCGGCCGGGGCGGCCGGGGCGGCCGGGGCGGCCGGCTCGGGCTTGGCCGGCGCTGCGGATTCCGCTGTGCGGGCCGGAGGCGGTGGCGGTGGCGGCGGGGGCGGGGGCGAGGATGGTCGTGCCGGCGCGCCGTTCGACGAACTCGATGCCGGCGATGCTGCCGGGGCCGACGCCGGAGGTGCGTCCGGCGCGTTCTCGGCCGTCTTGGTGCTGAGAGCGGGAGACGCCGACGGATCGCCTCCGTTGACCTTCTTGTCGGCGAAGTAGTCCCGCCAGATTTCGTCGACACTGTTCGGATCGGCGAGGTACTGCTGATACTTCTCCTCGACGAACCAGTCGTTGGGTCCGAATTCCGGCACGGTGGACGACGACGGTGACGACACGGTCGCTCTTCGCCTGCTTCCTGAAATCGAGAGGCCCGTCAAGGCCAGTAATGGGACCTGTCACATGACGGCCTCCAGGTTAGTCCTTCCGAACCGGACTGTGGGGTGGCCGAGCGGGCACCGGATCGGACCGCGGGCCAGCTGGCCCACCGGCCGGCGACGTGGCACCGGACGGTCCGGCGAGGTGGCACCGGACGGTGATGGCCGTTTTTCGGCATGCCCGGCACCTGCGGCGCGCCAGGGACGGAGGATGGTCTGACCGGCGCTGGTCGGCCTCGCCCACAGCGCGTGCCCAGCCCGGAGGGAATCGGAGCGTTGGGTGGCAGGTATGACGCAGGATCGGGTACTGGTGGCCGGCGGCGGTCACAACGGGCTGGTGGCGGCGATCCTGGCTGCGGACGCGGGGCACCCGGTGACCCTGTTCGAACGCAGCCGGCGGCTGGGCGGCGCGTCCATCGGAGCGGCGGTGTTCGGCGGCCACGACGTCCGGCTGTCGAAGTA
>JAABUP010000412.1_pt1 | contig 94891 bp, 154 predicted proteins | sample 5559201 | NCBI WGS metagenome assembly JAABUP01 (sample SAMN10711887, study PRJNA513373) | rock metagenome | isolation source: Antarctica rocks | place: Antarctica | reverse complement strand
AGAAGGGGGGGAGGAGCAGAAGAGCGGGGCGAGAGGAGGGGAGGGAGAGGTTGGGGGCGTGGGGAATATGGTGCGCTGTGAGAACTGTCATATACCCTGCATGCAGATCTCACGATTCTGGCCCAAGATCCACTAGTCTCCGACAGCCGACGGCTATACACAATCCACACCATACAACAAGAAGAATCAGGATGGAATCATGTATGGATCGGACCGCCCCGCCCTTAAAGCGGTCAATCATCGTCATAAAGACCCACATGACTCGAATCTCTCTTCAACTCCAACCCTCCGTGCCCCTCCCTCCCCTTCGCGCTGCTCCTCTTGACCACTACCTTCGGCACCACCCGTCCCGGTCTGGGGCCATACCAAGCCGCCACCACCTCACTACCCCACCAGTCATCCTGCAGCTTATCCACCTCCGCGCTCGTGATCGACAACATCGGGGCCTTCGGCAGATGTTTCGACCCATACCTTCCATTTGGTGGCGGCTGGGGACCGTGCAGCAGCTCGTGTGCGTGGTGTTGGAAGGCGTGGAGCGAGGCGAGGTGGGTGGAGGAGCGATATCGCACGTTCGCGTAGGCTCGGAGGACGGAGTTGATGGTGGATAGGAGACGGTCGAGGCGGGAGGTCGGGGACTCGATGGGGACAGGTGTGACGGGAGGAGGGGAGGGCGAAAGGGCGATGGTGAGTGGGGGTTGGTGATTTGGCGTGGCATCTGACGGGGAACTTTGACGGGTTGAGGGTGTGGGTTGGTGAAGGCCAGCTTGGGATGAGGGGGATTTAATCATCATAATAGGGTGCTCGCTGTCGAGTACGGCTGAAGCCTGGATCCGAGGCAGCCGTTTCAGTGGTGTTGCGATGACGGAGTACAGTGATGAGAGCATATTGTGAGTCCTTTTGTGCTGAATCTCATCAGCGGCTGAACCTACACTGGCGTGCCAGAAATAATCATTCACGTGCAGGGAGGTCTTTCGCTAGAACGCCAAGGCAAAGACCCAAGTCCAGAGCGTCTTGCCGTATCTCGCGCGGATATCTGACTTCTTGTAATCCTCAAACAGAAACCCACTCCCCCTCTCTCGATTGAAAGGAGGGGTGCGCCGATGGTCCCCCAAGTTAAGAAGGCGAAAGGATGCGCCGCTGAAGGCTGCGAGCCTGCTGGTTTCACCATTCGATGACGGCAATGGAGGTCAGGATAGGGGAAGGCTTCCATGAAGGCAAGTAGAATGGAGAATCGACAGACATGCGAGATGGGAAAGTGGGGGATGGAAGACAGCGTTTGAGGTATCGAAAGGAGGTACCGTGCTTGGAGTCGTATGATGACACTGCTGTCCCCATACATCGTCTGATGATCGACGCGCTTGAGCTCGAAGACGACGGGCTTCGAGGCTACGACTCCGCCCAATCTGCATGGTGAATTCCAGAGCCTTCCTGAGTGATCGTAGGAAGCAGGCAGCGGTGACCGTGTTCACGAAGCCCTCTACGGATATTAGTAATGGTGCATCAAGCTGTCTGGGCATAAAGCTTTTGATCCACGTCTTGCAGCTTCGCGGATCGCAGGCTGCATGTTTCCGGTTACAGGGAAGCTCCTTATCCCGAGGTCCGTGCGTCTCCATCATAGAAATCGTACCCGCTGTGCAAGATGATCCTATCGACAGGGGCCCGGACAAGTCTTCTCGAAACACATACTGAGACTTTTCGAGCCAGTGATTATCAAGTTTATGAGAAAGGTTTTCATCCGGGCTGTGCTGATCGAGAGATCATCGACACCACCTCTCGGTTGGCTGAACCCAACTTAACCCGGTATCAGGATGATATTGCCAGAAAGCCTGATCAGAGCCCAATTTCAATTGAGGTCAACAGCCTCGTAGCCGCTCCTGGCCGGCCTCAAGCCGGCACGGACCCCGAAGGTAGGTCGAGGACGGATCGGAGAACCGTAGCAGTCTTCCGCCGAGGAAAGTGGCGAATCTGCGACAGGCATCTGTCGTTTTCGATCGAGTCCGGAGACTAGGGACAAAGGAACGACACAAGGCAATCGGAGGAAGATCGAAGGCCAATCGGAGAGCCCGCTTAGGGTAGTATTGTGGCAAGCTACGTATCGCGCACGAGATTCCCTACCAGATTTGCGCGTGATCAGGTCAGGATAATACCGATTATAACCAAAACGGCAGAGAAGTGATTCCATCTCCCGTCCAGGAAAACATTTGCTTCCCCGTTGCTTCGCTGGCCACCTTCAAGTCCTTCGCACATGAACGTGAATCATTTCGTGAACACCTGTGAGGGCCTTGAGTCTGTCTGCTAGTGGCTGAAACAAAAAAGTCGTCTCTCGACGCTACTCGGCAATCCGGTGTTCTCACTGCTTCCATCGCGATGACACTTGGCATAGACCCTCGGTTAGAGCCCAACTTCCGCAGGTGCCGAAGACATCCAGCGACGTCGTTGCCACACGGCATAAGCTAGCAACACACCGGGACGCCAGAGGTAGATCGAGCCCGATCGGCCCCTCAAGATTCGACACAGGTACTACTTTGGCAACCTGTGTTTTCCTTACGATATACACTACCGGATTTGCGCATCATCACGCGCGGGAGAACCGTATAACGCCGATCGATTGCTGTCCTTCCTCCCACTCTTCATCCCTTCCTGACGGCTACCATCAGTCAATCATGCCTTCTCGATGTGGGCGGGCATCGCGACCATTCTTAGAATCAGTCCGGCGAGCTGATCCTAGGTCGTTCGCTCGGTGCAGATTCTGTCGTCGAAGCCGAGGTCGATCTACATATTTTCGGCAGCCGCCATCTCATCGATGACGATGGAAGATAACCCCATTCGACGAGCTGGTTGAGCTCCCGTAGACAAGGCTGATCAGACATGCTAAGAATCTCAGCAGGCTCAACGGAACCGACCTGACACCTACCCGCGTTCAGACCTGCCCTCCGAGGTCCCCCTCATTGCACCTGCCGTCTCTTTACACCATCCTCTCCCCTTCTCTTCTTACCCCCCCTCCCATTCGTCGTCCCTCAATCTCCGCCATGATCCTCTCGCTACACTCCCAAACCTCCCTCATCAACACCCCACATCTCGCCTCCACTAATGCATCGTCCTGCGCTGCATGCTTATCCAGGCATGCTCGGTAGCTTGCTATCTGGGTCGCACAGCCGTTCTTCAACTCGACCAGGTGAGGTACACTGGATTTGTCTCAGACAGTCAGGTAAGACAGATAGGGATGAACGGACTTTGCATCCGCGCATGCTGCAACGGCTCGGCCTTCGGGGCGGCAGATCGTTGACCAGTCGGCTGATTCATTTTTCAGGACACACTGAGAGATGTAAGTCTTTAGCTGCTGAGGTACTGTCAGGCCACCGAGGACCCCAAATTCCAAGAACACCATGGGATACTCACTTGCTGGTACTCGGCCATCTGCTCGGCGCATTCTGATGCGACAACAGTATCAGCACTACACGGAGATAAATCCAGATGCTTTCCATATAGCGTTCTCTACAGACTCACTAGAGGCCACAAGGTCATACGAGAGATCCATCGTTGCGGCTGAACGAAGGAAGGCAGAAGAATCAGATTGAACAGGTCGGTCATGATGAGCGACGGAGATGGAAAGAACTCCGACTGCACCTTCGCGCTTCCCCATGTTTTGTGAAGCCCCTTTTGCCGTACAAATCCACCGTAGCCTCTATAACGACCCCTTGGGGGGCCGTGAGAGTCCACAACGCCTCGAATATGCCGGTCGGAGCTCTACCTGTAGCGTCGGCAGACGAAAATGGAGTGGAGCATCGACCACTTGCTGTTGGCAAGCAGTACCTCGTCCGTCGCGATACCGGCCCAGCACGTGAGCACCTTTGTCATTCGAACAGACAGGACTCATGTTTCGTTAGGCTCAGCAACGATTCTCGATAGGAGAGAGACGAAACATGGCTCGCGGGAAGCTTACATCTCCTACAGTGGCGAGGATAAGCGGCTGGACGCTTGGATATCCGAGGTGGACGTCGGTGTCGAGCTGGTCAATGGAGTCGAGGCTGGACCGAGCAGTGGACCTGGTGCCGTCCTGGGTACCATGAAACGGAAGCGCAAAGCCGTGGTGATCGTAAGATCACTGGTCGTTGAATGCGGTGTGAGCTGATGAATGGACATGCTAGGCTGCTACCACCCCTCGGAAGCTACAGAACGGCCATTTGGATATCTCGCCTCGTCGGCATGAGCCCGGCCCTCCATCGTCTGCGCCATCTACCCCCGAGAGAGAGCACGCTGCGATGACCAGGGTGCGCAATTTTGAAGATGTCCGGTTCGGAGAGTACCTCATCAAAACATGGTATGTTGGTCTTCCTCCTTTACGTCATCATCTGAGGAATCGAAGGTACTACTCGCCATATCCTTTACCCCTTGAAGAGACACCACCGATGAACAGCACGCCCCTGTCTTTCTCCGCTTTACCCATCGGCCCTATTACCTCGAATTCTCGGAAGCGAAATGCCATGTCGATGGATGGGGATGCACCTGTACCTTCCGCAAGCAAGCCCAGAGGTCTGGGCAAAAGATCTGCGAGCGACTTGTTCACGCTTGGAGCTGGTCAAAGCGGTGAGGGTGCGCGAGGTCGGTTGTGGGTGTGCGATCTGTGCTTCAAGTATATGCGGACTCGAGCGGGTTTCGACCGGCACACATCGTCTTGTACGATGATGCAGCCGCCAGGACGGAAAGTGTATCAGCGAGGTAGCTATACCATATGGGAGGTGGACGGCGCACAGGCCACCCTCTACTGCCAGAATCTCAGCTTGTTCGGAAAGCTCTTCATCGACCACAAGTCCGTCTTCTTTCATGTGGACAATTTCCTCTTCTATGCTCTATGCGACGCCGCCACCTCCCGCCGCGATCAGGTCATGGCGTTCTTTTCAAAGGTCCGTCCATTTTAAGATGTCATCGTAGCAGGGTTTACGCCTTCTACTTGTCATCAGGAGAAGCTTTCATATGACGATTACAACCTGGCTTGTATCGTCACCTTCCCACCCTTCCAGAATCAGGGATTCGGGAAACTGCTTATCGAGCTCAGTACGTCCGCGTCTTTGCTTGTCTTGTACCGATGTGCTGATACGCATAATAGGTTATTACCTCACCCGGCATCCCTCCACTTCCCCTATCAACGCATCACCCGGAACGCCGGAACGACCTTTGTCAGATCTCGGTCTGAAAGGGTATACGGCGTACTGGGTCGCCATGATCCTCCGCTTCTGTCGAAAGCTCCTGGCAGGTGCTGCTCCGATTGAAATGACGCCCAAGAAGAGCCAGTCGAGAATCGAAGGGCGGACCCTCAGAGCGAGGCGAGAGATTGGCCATGATTCGGTCAAGGACATCGGTAAGATCAACAGTGTTGGTACGCAGATCCATTTCTTTGCGTCCATCCTGCTAAAAGCTGCAAAGAGGTGACGAAGTCGTACGAGTCCCCGTACAAATGTCAATTCGCTGTAATCCTCTCCCTCGCCGACCTCGCTAGAGCTTGTCATCTGCGCAAAGAGGATGCCGCCTTCGCTCTCGCTGAGCTCGGCTTCCTTCAGCATCGGCGGGCCAGGTCTGTCTCAAATGATGTGCGGAAACATCTCGATCCGGGAGAGTGGAAGGATATGGAAGTCGTGGTCAGTCGGGAGATGGTTGAGGAATTGTGGGTGAAGTGGAGGGTCAGGGAGAAAGGCGTATTGTCGGAGTGCAAGTTGCTATGACTTAGCATGAAATCGCACATTCCGCCACTGAGTCGGGTTTATGCCATCCTCCCATGCAGGATCGTACACAAATCTGGTAGTGTATAGTGTGAGCGAATCATGGCTTGCAAAGGTTGTCCTCCGGACTCGATCGGCACGACCGCCTTGCTCGGTCAGGTTAAGAAGAACTGGGGCTTCGGTTAGAAGTCAGTCCAGTTCAGAGATCACTCATGAACAGGCATTCGCCACTTCACCCTGGCGGACCCTGAGGCGGCTCTCCCGATCGGTCTTCGACCTACCTCTGGCCTCCCGTCGTGTCGTATGTTATGCCGGAACGTCTGACGTCACCTACGGAAGTTGGGCTCCGACACAAGGTTTCGTGACAAGTATCATCCTGATGGAAGCAGTGAGAACATCGGGGGCCAAGGTAGTGTCGAGGACGCGACAAGCAGCAAAGTTCGGAGGACAACTTTTTGGGCTGAATTGACAGGACTCCTGCCCCAGATAGAAAGCGGCAAAGCCACTTGTATCCTGATGCGGACTGCTTCTGGCTTCAGGTCATTGACGATTTCATGACTCGTCAATCAAGTCTTGGAGAACCGGTTCGCCAGACCTGTGCTTCAAGCGATGACTGAGATACCGAACACCTCGATGCATCAAAGCCGAGCCGCACATTCTGGATCCCCGAACTCTCTTCACTGACCAGAACTTATTCTCCCCGAATTTCGCAGATCATCGTGATCGTCGACCTGAATGTCTCTCTTACTGAGCGCAAGACTGACCATGGCAATCCTGCGGGCTATACTTGAATCTGCTGAATGCAAGGAACTGAGTCGAAAATTCCCCTTCCCCTTTCTTCCAGGCGAGATTGCAATGCTATGCGGTGGACCCAGCCTATATCTCTGGGACCTCTGTCTGCGGAGTGGCCAATGTCCCTCTTATGGCTGTACAGAAGCAATACACCATTTATAACGATCTATCCAACCAAATCACTCAACGTCCACCATGTCGGACACCCTCGCTACCCCATCCGCCAAGATCGAGCGAATCAATCTTATCTGGACAGACGAGAATGACATCAAGAACCGAGTTTTGTGTTCGACTCCTGGTCTAAGCCGAACACGAGCTTCAGAGTGTGTTGTTTCGAGTGAGCATTCAATTTACAGACTGATGGTATGTCAGGATATTCAAGCGGCACTGGACACGGGCCGACGTCTTCACTTGGTGGTGGGCAGTACTAGAGTGTTAATGAGGCTTTAGGCTCACGGAGGACGAGACCACCCAATTGAATCTGTGGCAGATGGGTGTTAGCAATGTACCGGTCCTCGGGAGTCGTACTTCGTGGTGGCTATGGAGATAGTCAACTGAGCATCTCCCGGTAGCCCATTCTTGACGGACGTGTGAGCTCGACCTTTGGCGACTATGTGCGATACATCGGACGGCACCACGAAAGATCGCTCTACGCCGATCTCGAGAGCCGAGGCGAAAGTCCCGAGACTTGTGGTAGCGGAAGCTTTGACCATTATCGCCAGTACGCCGAGGCGCCATTGGACCGCGTCGAAGATCAACACTATTTTCGATGGATGGCAAGCTCAGGTGAGTTGTAACAGAATCATTCGATCGTATTCTGATGCAATCCCTAGGGCATCACCCGTCACCCGGAGCACCATACTATAGTGGTCCGTCATGTTCAAGACCTCTGGCTTCGATACTTCAACGTCGGCGCACCGCATTGAGTGAGGAAGTGTGGGATACGGGATCGTCTGGTCTTTTTTCTTGTTCTTTAGGGATTGCAATGTTTGTCGTGATACTATGAAAGGGGAATGTATGCATGTTGTATCCTATCACGTCTCTTTCTGCGTCGTTGTGACCCCACCACAAATGAACATAGCGAAACTTGATCCGCCTTTACCCGACAGGGGCGGTGGGCTCGGGAACGAAGTTGCACAAGCTCGAGACGCAGGTCCCAGTCCAGCAATCCGAGTCCGCTGTTACGAGAGTCAACCAGAGCCAATCCAAACGATGAGACAGACCCACTCGTGCAAGTAGCAGTCTGCCCTCCACATACGCCAGTCTCGGAGCTACCGTTCCTTGCATAGCCACAGGATTTGTAAGTCCGATCATCCGCACAACTACCCTCCCATCCGCGCTCGCACACTCGAGCTTTGCCGTAAGTGATGGAATCGCAGCTGGCCTGACCGAGTCCGTTGTCTTCGCACGCCAGGCCTTCGCTGCATTGGACAGAGTAGGTACATGGGTCACCGGTGTTGAGGGGACAGTCCTGCCAGGCGATGCATTGTCCGGTATACGAGTCGCAGGAGGCAGTCGCGCACATGCTCTTGTGGTAGCAGGTTGCTCCGGCACCACCACAGACGCCGGGCTCGGAGGAGTTGGGGCGAGAGTTACCACAGTAGGCGACTGAGGGGGAACGAGGCGATGAGTGGGCCGTACGGTGACGGAACAGGTTGGATGCTCTCACCGTTTCCGCAAGGATCCGAGGCGTTGAACTCACAGACCTGACAGAATCTCCAGGGTCAGTGCTTGGACTATCGATCCAGAGGGGGATCGGGTACCGTGAATACCCCACTGTCTGATCCGCTTCCAGCAGGTCCCGTATTGGTTTTGGCATCGAAATCTGCCGGCCAGAACACGGTCAGAATGGTTTGCACTGATGGCGTGAGTGGTATGAGATAACTCACCCGCGCAGAAACTCTGTCCAGCCCCATTGTCCTGGCATGGGTACGGGTCGGCGCACCCTTTATTGTCTGCACAAGCTGCTCCTGGACCGCCGCATTTGCCTTCAGGACTACAATTGAGGCCGGTGCTGCAACTCGACGGCGAACAACCTCCGAAGGTACAATTCTCTAGATGAGCATGGATCAGTCAAAGAGGACGGATGATCTTGTGTAATGATTTAGTCTCACGGATCTCGTCTAGGCGGAGAGCCCTTGGGAAAGGAGTCACCGGAGCCTTCCCTGCATTGATTGAAGTGAAAGCGAAACAGGTGAAAGTCAGAAGGAGAAGAGCGCGAGAGATCGCTGTCATGGTGGGGAGACTTTTTCAGTGAGCGTAAGATCAAGTCAGAAGAGGAAGAAAGATGGAGTTGAAAAGAAAAGGGGAATCAACAATTGTACGATCCCAAGTCAATCTCTTTTCTCGGCGAGACGGCGAGAAGCAGCAAGATGACGATGGGGATGGAGATCCGTGATGGCCGATGACGTAGGATCTTGTGTACAAATGATGGAATCTTGACCCTTGATGATCCATCATGCTTCTTAGAAGATTACTTCATGAGAAAGTTTCGCAAAAATTGTTGCTCCATGATGATGTACGGTCGATGCAGCGGATGCTTTGGTAAGTTTGAAGGTTACAGATCTTCCGGGCTATGCTTGGTCCAGATTTCGATATTCTCACATGGATTCTTTCACATGCGACTTGCAGGGATAATCAGCAAACATCCGTAGCAGCCTGCGCAAGTAGCGGAAGAGGAAAGCAGACAGATCGGGGCTTGGGAGTCATCATTCCAATGAATGACATCCCCTCTCACCGATCCCAACCAACCAGCACAAGCGGGATAAACCAAAAATACTCCGTCAAATAATGTCACCAAAGCTCCTGTTCAGTGAACTAATCCTTCACCAAATCCCTGCTTTCCACTGCAGCAATCATGTCCGACATCCAATCCTCATCCTCCCAACCGATGCAAGCGACCGTAGCCGACGAGTCCGAAGAGCTGAAAGCGGAGCTCGACGGCAATGACTCAGCTCAGATCAACGGGGATGGAGATGTCGAGATGAAGCCGACCATCCACGGGGATGGGGAGGACAAACAGCTTCCCGACGGCGACGCCAAACCCGAAGCAGAGGTCAAAGCCGAGCCTGAGGATCCGAACAAGCTTCCCGACGACGCGTGCGAGACGCTCTACGTCCAAAACCTGAACGAGAAAGTCCTGATACCCGGTCCGTCCCTTCTTCACCTTCGCTTCGCTATACTAACGGCTGTGTCCAGTCCTGGTGCAAACATTGACATCTTTATTCAAAACCTACCGCCCTCTTCTGCCCATCACAGCACATCACAACGTCCGAATGCGCGGACAGGCGTTCATCACCTTTCCGGATGTGGATACTGCCAATAAGGCGAGGAAGGAGGTTAACGAGTTTCCGTTGTATGGGAAGGGCATGGTAGGTTTCCTCCTCAATATCGAGCGGGTGGAAGTGTAAAGAGTAGAAGGGTCACAGTGTGGATGGGTGCTGATTGGCGGTGTAGCAAATCAGTTTCGCACGGACGAAGTCGGATGTGATAGTTAGGAAGGTTGAGGAAGAGGAGGGGTTGGAGACCTGGAAGAAGACGAGATTGGAGCGGAAGAGTCAGTCATTGTTCTCGAGGCACTATCAGTCGCTGGTAAACCGACTCTACGATGCTGACGGTCGGGCGTTTGAATAGAGAAGACACGGCGGGATAACCCGATTCGGCGGAAAGCAGCTGCTAAGCTCAAAGCGGGTACGTCTAGCCCCCCGACTCATTGATGGGATGAGCATAGCATGACTGACGTTAATGTTGCCCAGATGAGAGTGCCGCACCCGCAGCGAAGCGACAACGTCTACAGATGCCCGACGAATACCTCCCGCCCAATTCGGTGCTGTTCATCCAGAATCTGCCGGAGGGGACGACGAGCGATGATCTGCGCGAGGTGTTTGAGCTGTACGTCCTGCTTCAATCAAAACTGCAACCCTCGGCGATTGGGGGGTGGCGCTCATGCTGGTTGCGCTCGTAGGCACGCTGGTCTCCTTGAGATCCGAACAATCCCCGCGAAGAAGGATATCGCGTTCGTCGAGTTCTCGGATGAGGGTGCTGCGTCGATCGCCAAGGACGCGTTGCATAACTTCAAGATTGACGGGGAGACGAAGATGAAGGTGTGCCGTCCTCCATCCATACTTACTCTCGCTCGCACACTGACCGATTTCTACAGGTCACTTATGCTAGAAAGTGATGCGGGAACATCCACATCTATCTGGATATCACAGCTTGGCAGGTCCGGCGTGTACAATGCGGATGCATCCGGTATCACACGTCGACTGCGACAGATTATGTAATACATCTCATCTGATATCTCGGGTCATCGCCGGCCATGCACAGGTGGTGATGATAAGGGTGAAGGGTTTATTACTCGTCCGTTTCGTAATTGACACATAGGTCTTACAGTCTTCCCGCTCGGAAGACAGACTGAGTCGCGATTCGCCGAGCCTGATCCGGTGCATCAGCTTTTACCAGAGCTGAAAGTGAAATTTATCACCTGGTCGAGTGAGATCGCATTCCGACTCAATCCCGCCCCGCCCTCATCATCCGCATCCGCATCCTCATCCTCTTCGTCCCCTCCACCCCTGAATCCACCCCGCATACCGCCATTGATGGCCGGCGTCTTTCCCGCTGCGCCAAACATCCCTCCGCCTGGCCCAGTAGCTAGTAATGGCGCCCCGAAGACACTTAGTGGAGGTGATTTCGTATCTCCCAACGAAGTGGCGCCAAAGGGTTTGAAGTCGCTCAATACCTTTCTGGGCGGACTCGTCGCACTGGGTGATCTGGTCGAACGCCCTGAACTGTCCTCATGTGAGATACCAGGGGGCGAGGACGGTGTCAGGTGGGTGCTGAGAGCTGCGGATGTTTGTCGAGGAGGTAATCGGCCACCGGGAACATATTGGAAGCCGCCATCCCGGTTGTTCTGCCGGAACTTGTCCGTCAATCGCTTGCCCGGTACCTAGACATGCATTTTAGTCGAAAGAGGAAGACGGGATGCAAACAACGCACATGGAGGAGATCGGGTACAGCATTGGCGATGTATTGCGAGTTCATCCAGGTCATGACGTTCTTCTTGGCATTCTCATGCTGTACGTAGACTTCTGGCAGGCGGACTTGCTTGGTCTGCTCGTTTCGTAGAAGCAGGCGTTCGTGAAGTTCCCTATACGATGTCAGTCTGAGTGGCAGTACAATCACGTGGACTCACTGGGCTACCTGTTCGACGCTTTCCATCGATTGACCCTTCTCCTTGATCCGCTGAGCGACCTCCATTCCGATCTCTAGTGATCCTCGTTTCAGTACTGGCAGGAACCGGGATGGTTGCGCGCTCACCCGCTATCAATCGCTCCATATCCATGTTCTCCAGTACGCTCCCAACGATAGTCATCGCTAGCAGATCGGCGGTAGTGAGAGGAAGCATGACGCCGGAAGTCATGTTGCAGATGGCTTGGAAGAAGTCGACGGCGTGCTGCGACTATCAGTGCTAAGCACTGGAGTTGAGCTTACGCTATAGCCTGATAGAGTCTCCTCGCAGGCCACCATGAACTGCGAGATCCGGTCAGCGGGTGCCAAATGATGTCGCCATGCACTCACCAAGGTAATGCCGTGCTGCGCCATGGTCCCCGCAATCACGAGGGGATCGTGACCTACGAGGAGGATCAGAAAGCGGTTCCGGATTGAATGTCATTGGAATAAAGCGCACCATCCGGGTCACCAGTCTTGATCTCTGCACCTCCGTGAGCATTATAGAAAGACCTGGTGCTGGCTCACGATCCCCGCCTTCCCCAATACCTGCACATTTCACTATAATCAGCTGGAATCCCATGGAGAAGGTCGCTCAGGCGAGCTATGACTCACCGTGCGGCGGTGCATCCGCCACCAGCACGACCATCTTCGCCGCCTCCTTTCTCCACTCCAGCTCCGTCAAAGCCGCTGCCATCCCAGCGGTCACCGCTTCTGGACCATCGCCACCTCCTGCAGCTGTACCAATCGCATGTCAGCTCTTCCACCATGATCGGCCAGCAGACAGCTTGTTTACATGGCCGCGACTGAATGAATCGGCTCACCGGTGAGACCTCGCAGGTACTGCTGCACAGACTGGATGTCCGATGAGAAGGGGTAGAATTTGTAGACGTAGGTGTTGTCTTGAGGTGGATAGTCACGGTAGTTGACCACCTAGAAACACCTGATCAGCTCATCTATCTTCCCGAGAAGGGCTCTACTGCCCGCGTCACGGACTAAGAAGACTAACAGCTGACTTACTGCTACTCTCACATCGTCCGGCCCTGCTAACCCTTCCTCGCCCCGGATCATGTCGCAGATCCCGGAGATATGATCCCGTACGGAGTTGATGTACCTCTGCATAGAACCGGTGCAGTCGAGGACAAAAACGAGATCGCTACATCACCCGTCAGATCTTGCTGAGCATGACAAGAACTACCGGAGTAGCTGGGTAAGAGCAAAGAGCAAGGCTCACATGCATTTACCCCTCGAACCACCTCCCTCGATGAATCGGATCTCATACTCGGTGATAGGATCGGGTCGTACCACAGCCCCAGGCGGTGTACGCGGTCGATAGGACGAGTAGTATGATGAGTAGCTGGAAGAATCGTCGTCGTACATGTCATCGTCCATCTTGGCTGTCGAACACGGGACGAGCAGAACGTTACTGTACTCGGTATTTGAATGATCAATCCAGAAGCACGAAAGCGATCATCGGAGCTGATGTGAGGTGAAGATAAAAAGACGGTGTGCGCGTCAAATGGCTTTGTCAACGTTTCAATCGAGACTATGTGTTTCAACCCCGTCTGCATCGCTCAGATTTGAGGCTAGAGCTTTGAAACCACCGCCATTCGCTGCGCACAGACCACATCCCTTAGTCCGCATCATGTTATCCTTTGCAGCAGAGCCCCCATCACCCCCCCCGCAATCGCCCAACACACCCCTTCTCCATCACCCATTTGTCTCATTAAAAATCGTCCTGCTTCGTCTCAAGCCACTACCAGGCATGCCAAACGGCGTGGGATGGCCAAAAGGGCTATCGAGGACTTGAGTGAGGCCGGTGACGGTCCGCAGGACGGGTTCAACGACGCAACTGCGGACGTTCCTTAGTCTCGCTCTCTCCTTATCGATTGGCTAGGCTTGGGGAACAACTTCGAAGCCTTCAAATTTGGTGTGAAGGGCAAGAGACAAGTCCAGGTGGCCAAGGAATGTGAGGCGTGGATGCGCGAGCGTCATTGTCCCTCTTCGCGGACTTACAAGGCTATTCAGAGGAAGGTATGTCTATCCCTTCCTCTGCCTGTCTTGCTATTGATCTCTTCTAGATCAACTACATGTGGGACGGCTGGAAGGTAGCCATGGCTGGAAGGAGGGTACTGGCAACGGCCAAGGGCAGAGGATCATCGATAATACCCCCGACAGCGCCAAAGAAGACGCAGCGGCCGATGTCATGGGTGCGCACTCGTCTTCATGCTCTGGTTGCTACTGAAGTCTTCTCTAGCTGAAGTCTACCGGAGATGTCCTGAATGGGATGCATTAGACCCTATCTTCCGCAACACGGACGGCGGCACAGCTTCCTTAAGGGCGGACTCGAGTCCAAGCTACAACCCAACCCTTGCCGCATTCCTCGATACCCAGCCCATTCATGCTTGCCCTGCAGCTTCCACACACAATACAGCACCGGTTGGTAGGCGTGCTCATAGACTGTCTGCAAGCCCATCTCCGACGGCATCCGAGCTTGTGGACAGGAAGAGGAGATGATCGATGTTGAGGCTCAAATGCCAACCCCAGCACTCAACGCATCGAGCCTCGGGCGAACTCAACACTCTGTTTGGGGGAGAAAATGCGTGCTGTGTACATGTTGAGAACAGACGATGCAAGCTTGTCTTGGGCTGAGGGTTGAGGAAGGCTGCGGAGCTGATGGCAAGCATATGAGAGCAGTGCGTACATTGCCCTACGTCCATTCGTCGACGTTGACCTCGTCTTCCTCTAGCTCTAGCATTTCATCCACCAACCTCTCCCTTCGCCGATGCGACTCCATGATGTCTACTTCGTCTTGCCGCCTTGTCATGAACCAGCAAGAACATACCCAACATGCATTGTGGTAAGGCCACATGCATGGTTTGCCTCTGGAGAAAGAAATCAGTCTCGTACCTTTGTTCCTATGCGCCCAACCTTATTTCGTATAATCCTCCTTGAGGCCTGAATCTCATTGTTCAATCCTTGTCGCTTTTTCAGCACAGGAGTTGAGGCATTATTCTGATTCGTCAGAAATCCCTCAACCTTTGCCACCCGTTCTATTTACAAACTGCCTGCAAGGTAAGTACAAAGGGGAGACAGAGCCCCCAGCTCTGGATCATATGTCAAGTTCTTGATACACACCTCTAGTCCCAGTCTAAAGTCCACCTCATTGGGTCACAGCCCCAATATCTCCAGTGACAAGTCAGAGACACTCCGTGTTCCAGTCTTAGTCTGTGGCACCCCCCGATCCGATCCGTCATTCGTGACAGGATCTGTCACACGCCTGATATAACGCCTCCTTCGCATCCTAGCTTCCCTCTGCATGATCTTCCCAACCTCTTCCACGCTCGAGACGTTAAGCCATGTGTGAATCAGGATGTAATTGATGATGCAAGCCGCTTGGATGAACCCCTGAGCTCGATCTTCGTCTTTGAGCAACTTGACTTTCAAGCGGAGGTAGCGGAGGCTAGACCAGCGAGCTTCAAGTACGCCAAATGCGTGCGTGACCTTGACACGCGGTGTAGCTGCATTACTATTGAAAAAGGCCTACAAGATCAACGCTCAAGTCTCAAGCTTGTACTCACCGGTCTCCCCTGCAGGTCAGCCTCTCCCCTTAGACGAGTAAACATGGCAATGATGTGGCGTGTGCAGGTGGAGCCTGAGTCTCCTAGGACCTATTCCCCATCATCAAACTTATCGTCTGGATTGATATGGAGTCGCGTTGACCTCTGAACACGCTTATCACTGGCGGATGCGCTGAACCCCCAATGCCAGGTAGCGCATACGCTTCATATCGTCCACAACGGCTACAATGTTGAACCCGTAGCGTTCCTTGCCGTTGTGGAAGGATCCAGCCGTCTTTGTAGGCCGAGTGGGGCATGTTCAAGATTGATATGCGAGCCATCAATGAAACCGACGCAGTTGGGTAGCGCATGACGAGACTTGATGCAGCGCTTGAGGTCGTAGCGCTCGTTGACCGTAGGCCAGCGAACGTGGGAAGACAGCTGTCGGATGATGGCATGGATAGAGTTATCGGTCCAACGTTCAACGGTCCTAGCTGCTTAAAACTCAGCAGCGCATAGCGGAAGGAAAACAAACCTGAGACGCCGAATAGGCGCGAAACAGCCGTGGGCTAGTCTATAGATGAACAGAGCTACCTGATACTTTGGAATGGCTTGTTTCATCAAGTATGGCATCCAGGGGGGCCACCTGGGGCCGCTCGTCCCCTCTTCTGAGGACGACTTTGTCTCGGCGACAAAAGTATTTGGACGCAACGATGTTCGAAAACCCGTGAGATTCATCTGCAAGGACTCCAGGACACACCTGTTGATTGCGGACGACGGGAAGATGCAAGGTGACCTAAGTCAGACAACCTCGATTCTATGGGGCTCGGGTGACCGACCTCCTGCCAATGCGAAAGCAGTGCCCTCCTAACAATTGGAACCGTCCAAACGCTTCTCACCTTCTCAAGGATAGTGTGGCACACCCTCCTTTCTCACCCTCACCATACCGCCACATTTCATCCCATCCCCTTGGGGATGATGTTTCACCCCTTCATTCAGTACACTCCGACCCCCATCCCCCGACTTTGCTTTTGTACCGGTGAGAAGAGCAATCACGCGGTAGCGATTGCTTCCTGCATTCTGATTCTGCTGAAAGCTCTGCGCAAGCCTCAGAAACGCCATGAACATCACTCCTTCGCCAGCACCTTTGTCGCTTCTGCATATCTTCGGTGACCTGTCATACGCAACGTCCGTCCTCTCTGTCCTCTTCCTATTTCCTTGGGTTCTCCTCCTTCGAGCCGTTCGGATGGTCTTGCGAATTTTTCTTTCATGGCGTTCCCCCACACCACTCGTCGTGCTGTTACCGTCAACAGAGACGCGACCTACGACGGGAAGATCTTGCGACGCGTGCGAGAGTCACAGACAGCTCAGTCGATTCCGCGAAGGTGAGTCAAGCGCACGATACTGATACGACGGTATGAGCTGATGACGCGCTATTTCAGACCCAAGAGACGGAACGAGATTTGAGACTATCAAATCGAATTTCACTCTTGACTCCCGTCCAAAATGCGCCTCTACCTCTCCCTACCGCTGAGAATCCCAATCAAATTCCACTGGACGAGGACTCGGAGCCGGCCTCTCCATCTTCATCTCCGGAAACCGCTACGACCCTCGCCACTCCCATCTTCTCCCCGCCGCGAAGCGCGATCATTCTTTGTTCTCTGATCACAAGCGTCTCTTCCACTTCCATCTCCTCGCTTCCGATGCCTAAACCATCCCACCGGAGGGACCGGGACGCGATAAAGCCTATCGAGATCACTGCCCTCCTTCCTCTCTCACGACGCGTTGTCGATTTATCCTCTTTCGATACTATCAATTCCATCCTTCCCGCAAACCGATCCCTTGTCCAGCTCGGCGATTCACGCGCCTCCCTTATCGACTATCAGGCGCCGCGGTGCCTCTCCTCGTCAGGCGAGTCGGACAGCTCGTCCGAGTCGAGCTCGGCATCCTTCGTCGACCGTCGACCCTCGATATGCTTCATAGAGTACGTGAGGCGTAACCTGGGGCGAGGGGGCGAATGCAGCGTCGCAGCATTGATGCTTGAGGAGGCCAGACCACCGATTGTCCCGTCTAGACACTTGAGCCGACCGGATCGTGTGCTTGTATCAAGCTCGGATTCCAGCCCTCTCCAGCAAACAGCACAACGTCAGTAACGCGTGCTGTAACTGTTGGCGTGCCAGGCGGCGGAAAGACGACTGCAGGGACCTAGGAACCATCATTGAGCGGGAGGAGGACCGGTCGATGCGTTTCTGGTCGCTTGTCTGGTTACTTGCAGACCCGGCAGCTCCCTGTCAGACCAACTTGACACGATAAAGGCGTGGTGATTAGTGAACGTTGGCCATGCGATACGCAATTTTCATCAGCTCAAGAGATCTCGCTCATTTAGCCATAAGCTTGCATGTCACCAAGCCATTTTCCTGTCCCCCTTGACTCGTAATGTTGCTACTTCGTGAACGCCCGCACGACTTTCGCGGCGATATGGAGGAAAAAGATACTAGCGATGAAAGATAGAGAGAGGACGATGACGACGAATGGATCGCTACGAAAACCGACTCATCAGCTACGTCCCACTAGTCCCGGGAAGGAGAAAAGGGAAGGAGAACGTACACTTTCAGCCCGGCTTCTCCAGAGTCCGTGTATAGCTTCAGCATGGTATTGCTCGACCCGCCAGCACCGGCTGCACGGGATGAAGAGGGTCGAGGAGCGGCGGGGGCGCGGCGTCTGAGGTGGAAAAGCGGTCGGTATGGTATGTATGGGGAGAAAAGTCCGGACAAAAGTGATGGGGGAAGAGTGTATTGTCGCCGTCGAGAGGATAGATTGTGGGAGAGGCGTCACGGAAGAAGGGTTCTAGATCAGCACTGTACGGGTAAGGCTGAAGTCGAGGCAACTCACCGGACAGCATTAGCTCCCGGCGGTCGAGCTACAGCGAAAGATGAGGAGGATCCGGTCGCGGGTGATCCGGGAGATGCGGGTCGTTGGATGTCAGACTAAAGACGGTAGAGAGATGTCGATTCAGCGGACATATCCTCTTGCATGACGCTCGGTCTGGAGGTGTTTACGGGGAGGAAAACGGCATAAGGGAACGGTAGGGTTGGGAAGCTCTGGCTCACCATATTGATCGGATGCTAACAGTACTTGTCACGCTAGGTCGACTCTCACGTGGAGCTCAGAGATGAGGGGAGCTGCTGAGTCTGGAAGTGAGACAGTAAATCGGGTTTTGGTAGTTTGAGAGTAAGAGTCGAGTGACACGCGACGGTTTTTCGGTGCTTACCGCTCCCGCCGGTGTTTTGGCTTCATCGATCCCGACCTTGAGCTCTCGATACCGGCTGGGAACCAAAGCAACATGCCGTATGCATGCGGCTGAGAATCCAGCAGAAGCGGACAGAGACAAGAGATGGACGAATACATGCATGCAACCGGAGTGAACAGCCATAGATGTGATACTCGAACCTCTAGCCCTCTCATGGAGTGATACCGGACTAGGCCGTATCGCCTCACACCAACCTCCGCCAATCCAACATAGTGGGAGTCCATCACTCTCCACCTCGTACTAGACCTCCTTTCCTCTCGTCCAGAACCTCGCAAAGTCCTTCATCGTCCCTTCGCCATATCCTTCATCCGCCGCTTCAACACCTCCCTCACAGGACAAGCCGTACTCCCCGTATCCCCCGCCTGCTTCCCACTCTTCTCGGTAGCAGCGTACATCGCATCACAGCACTTGTACAGCGCTTCGACGGTGGAGGCGCATTTCGACTCCTGGTAATTGTGCTGGGAGAGGCAGGTTTGAATGGCACAGGCTGCGGGTCACATCACGGTAGACACGGGATCAGCTCGGCCTGTCTCATTCAGACCGAGCGAGGAGGGGGACATACCCTCTTGTTGACAGTCCTGCGGTGCAATCATCCTGCGTTGGCCATGAGATGCAGTACCAAGAAGCCTCAACTTTTTTACAAAGGATTAAGTCACGTGTTGCGAAGAATTGCCGGGAATCCGGGCGCCCTCTCCTTTCTTATAAATCCCTTGTGATCGGAATCAAGCTTCCTACCTATCACTTAAACCTTAGGCGCAGTGTCGAGACTCCTCCGAACTCCACTGCCTTATCGCAGACTGACGACAAAGATGTCGGACATCTACTCATACACCGTATGTATAATCTATCTGAAGTCGAAGCTCCAGCCCATCCCGCCGTTTCCTGAGCCTTCTCGACAGTAGAGATAGCTGATATGGTCCATTAGGTAGAGACGCCCAGCACTTCCATCCCCCTTGCCGAGCACAAGGACAAGACCCTTCTCTTCGTCAACGTCGCTTCGAAATGCGGTAAGCCAGCACCTCAAGCCAAATCAGCCGTCCGGACCACCTCTCTTATACCGGGATGACGGAGCCGGCTCGCCAATGCGGTAGTCTTGCTGATTTTCAGACCAGGAAAGACACCGCAATATAACGACCTCCAAACCTTGCATGAGAAATATGAGAATAAAGGATTGGTGACGATTGCCTTCCCTTGTAATCAAGTGGGTAGCAGCGGTATGACCGAGCGAGTCTAGTGGTGCTAAAGATATGCTCTTCCTTGCCGCTCTCATCATCCACAACACTCAATGCCTCTCTCCGTGCTGCTTGCCTTGCGATCGGATTCGCAGTTTAAAGGACAAGAACCTGGGACGGACGACGAGGTGCTTCAATTCTGCCAGCTAAACTACGGGGTAACATTCCCTCTCGCCAAGAAGGCGAGTATTGAGTCCCCCTTGACTCCCGGCACTTCAGAACCCACCGCTCATAATCCGATCTCAATATCTTGTCTAACAATGTCGTGCGTTCGCTGATGCAGTTTCTGGCAGGGCGACGTGAACGGGCCCAACACCCAACCCATCTGGAAATACCTGAAATCGCATTCTAACCCTCCTGTCGAGGAAATCGATTGGGTATGCCCCTAACCTCTTCCACTCAAAAGACTGACGGGGCGGTATTAGAACTTCTCAAAATTCCTGGTACAGGACGGCGAGATCAAGCATTTCCCAGCGAGGCAGACTACAGTCGTATGTGACCTCATCCTTGGACCTGTCTCCGTCTTCGGCCGCTGATGTTAGATGAAAGGCCGACGTCGAGACGGCTGTCGAGGCAAAACTATTGGTCACGCGATAGTGGTCATCCGAAGGGAGCTAGGTGTGTTGCGAGTAGCGCGGTGTATCAAATAGATAGAGTAAATGCGATGCTGATTCGGGCATCAGAGATAGCGGCCTTCTCCGCCTCTTGATATCGTATTTTCTGACGATCGAGACCACCATCCTCTACGATGTCTTCGCGACCTTCTGGTCAGCCACACCACCCTCGTCTCTCAGCCTCGGAATCCAAACCGCCCTCCAACAAGGCACCCACTACATGACCCCTCAACGACGACCCACCGAGCAAGCCTTTCAAACATGGGTGAATCTCTCCCTCCCTCCGTTCCCGTATCCCTTCTGAACTAATTTGGGGACCCAGTCGGAACGTCAAGCCTCGGAGTGGTTTACGTCCACCTCGACCCGTACGCCAAATCTACCGTCCAACCCCTCCCCCTTCCTCCCATCACACCATGTGAGCCAGACTGAGAATTATGGGTCTAGGCGACGCACTACCACTCGTACGATTCCAAACGGGTCTACGTCCTCTCCAGCCACGGAACACTCCTCCTCGACACACGTCGATCCCATCCGTCTCCCACTCCGAGCTCTCCCTCGACTCCACCACGCCGGCCTCAGCTAAACTCGGACAGGTCGAGGAGAGACCGTTTGGCCCAGGCGATTTCGTGGGTTATCAAGGTGGATCGGGAGCGAGTCGGTACGGCCATCGTGTGAGAGCTGGGGAAGGGGGCATGGAGTTGTTGATTGGTGGTACGAGGGATGGCGTCGACGTTTGCGTTTATCCAACGTGAGTCCCAGGACAGGGTGGCAGGCTTTGGGTGATGGGATTGGGGCGAGGAGGGGAGCGGGGGCGGGGGGCGCGAGGGTACGGATACTGACGGGAGGAATAGGGTGGGAAGGACAATCGTGTTTGATGGTTCTGCGGGAGAGATCCGTGCGGCGGACGTTCCAATTTCGACAGAGGGAAGGTTGAGGGGAAGGACGATGACGGGAAACCGGACTTCAACACATAGAGGAGAAAGGCGTTGCGCAAGGATCACCGGGTATTATCACTGTTGGACGTGGGATGAGAAACACTATGCATAGTCGAGTGACAGCCGCTCGGCGATCACATAGCCCAGACCGGAGAGAGTTTGGTCAGCTGAAAGAGAACAACGGCCCTCTGTCGGTTGACTAGGCACACTTCTCAGAAGAGGGCGAGCGTGTTCCAATGAGACGCGGCACGAGTCAACATAGTATTGCATGACGACGAGAGCTTGGCTTCTGGTGACTGGCTGCTCAGAACGCTCAGCGCGGTACTATTAGCGAATGGGAACTCTAACCTGCGCAAGCCAAGCCCGAACGTCCCGTACACTGCACCCTTTACACTCCCACCTTGAGATCCATCGTCCCACTCGACCGCTCAACCCCCTGGGACCGTCCAGAGCGCTGTCGCTAACGGCGAATTCGCAGTAGCCGCGGAGATCACCCGTATCGCGTCGACCAAGCGGTACAGCGCCAGAATTCCATGCAGCACCCTAACAAGGACACCGCTGTTTGTTATATCTGTACCACTCGTCAACACGATGTGCGAAACGGGAAAGTAAACTCACCCAAAGTCGGTCGTACGAGCCTCATCAACCTCCAAACCTCTCCCCAGCTGCTCATCGCCCCTCCCGCGAGCCCGACGACGGTGGTCACGTCCCAAGGCCACGCCCAGCCGCCTGGTACGCCTGCTGGGGGGAGAGTTGCGAGTCTCCAAGCGAGGAGATGACACATTGCGGCGGTCCAGATCGGGCTCATCGAGAGTCCTCGCTCGATCGAACGTTCATATTCCTTCCTATCCCCATTGGCGCCATCCTTCGCGTCCTGCTGTTCGTCCTTTGCTTCGTTCTTATCACCCTTCCCCTCCTCGCTCCCCCCTCGTGACTTGTTGAATCCCGAGATCACCCGGTCAAAAGTCCGGTATATGGCCCCGAGGATAACCAGTAATAACCAGGCCCAAGCGAGCCGTTCCAGTGCTCGAGCAGTATGGAGGTGTCGCGGGCTTTGGAGCTTCTCGAAAACTGCCGGTGGGGCTAGGGCGAGGTGGAAAGGGAAGAGGAGGGCGGGGATGGTGAAATGTCGGGAAGAGGGGAAGGGTCTGATCAAGAGAGAAGAGAGGAGGAGGGGGAGGGACATGGTGGGGAGTTCGCTGTTCAACCTGCCGTTTTGCAGAGCTTTGGATTCTTGGGCGGCGATCGTGGGGACGGAAAATTGAGAGTCACGTGAGCTGTTTCGGTTGCTGGGGCATATTCTGCCTCATCCGGCAATATTTTGGCTCCGCCCTTGCATCCGCTGTCAACAACCAACGCCCCTCACCGAAACTCGCACTCCTTCGCCACCATCCGCAACTTCCACCGATCTACCTCAACACATCTTCTCTCGAATTTGAGATAAAACAGAGAGGGGATCCTCGGTGAGTCCCTGTTTGAGTCTTCGGTACAGAGAGGAGCTCGGACCCATCACGGAATATATGCTCTTAGTGGAAGCTTTTCTCAAAGAGGTAACAGCGAGTGTTGGCTTGAAGTGGTCTTACCTGAAGTGGAAGACGGACCAGAGGGGTAATTGGCGGGTTTGTCTCATCTCAGTCGGGTGGAGGTATACAGAGGTGGGATATCATGTTACTGTCGTCGAGGATTCGGCATCCCGTCGTTGTCGTCGCGCTGTCGTCGTGGCCCGAGGAGGCGGCGCGACGTCGTCCCATCCGGGGCCGGTGTTGTTCCTCTTCCGCGTTCCGTGTTTCTTGACTCGGTTTCATCAGACTGTGCGATGGATTATCAAGCTGACCTGGATGTCTCTCCACCCCTTCCCTGTCCATACATGTATGCACCACCGCCTGTCACAAAAACCATCCGCCTACGCTATTTGACCGACGTCAACAAACCCCTTCTCTCCCAACCGCCCTTCGCCTCATGTCTCGCTGCACCTCACTTGTCGCGATGCTGGAACTCAATATGCCGCCGACAGTCGAGCAGCTGAATCACTCGCTACCCAACTGTCGCATCGCCTTCCCGAATCGGTCAGACAAATCCTGCGTGAACGTCAACCCGCTTGTTCTTCCACCATATTTCCTCGAATTCAATGACGACCCCAAATGAGGCGTTCGAGCCGCAACGAGTGATCAGTGTGAACATGGACTACAACCCGGAGCATGAGAATGAGCATCACGAGAACGGTGTGGGGGAGGAATTGGATATGGATGTCATGCATGATTTCGGAGAAGGAGTGGGCCTGGACATGAGGGACTTCCCAAGCCACGACGGGATTGAGGGCGAGGTAGAGGTGCCAAAGGAGGACATTGGTCAGTCTTCTACCTCCCAGTTCAGGAGTCCAATTTGACAGGAGCACCACAGGGATCACCCCGACCCTCGCGCAGGGCCCGCTCAGACCACATCCGCCAACGACTGCCACGACAAACGGCAGACCCCCATCGATCAGCGTCAAGGGCGAGCCAGCTTCGAGCGTGAGCGTCAATGTCGATGACATGTTCCAAGTCGAGACTGGGCTGGATGATGATGATGACGATGATGATGGAGACGGTATGTCCCCTATTCACTTTTCGCTGCATACTGCTTAGCCTGACAATTAATAGAAATCGGCGAGACCCCATCGGGCAAAAGGCCGCGACCGAACGATGTGCCCGGCGGGTTCACCTATGTCGACAAAGATGGAGAACCGGGACGCCGCAAGATCCGGATCGAGTATATCAGCGACAAGTCTCGGCGGCATATCACGTTCAGCAAGCGAAAGGCCGGGATCATGAAGAAGGTGCTTGCAGTTTTTCCAAAATGGTCAATTCAAGACTGATACGGGTTATACCTAGGCATATGAGCTATCGATCCTCACCGGCACGCAGGTGTTATTACTGGTCGTCTCGGAGACTGGACTGGTGTATACTTTCACAACGACGAAGCTACAACCTTTGGTGCAAAAGGCGGAAGGGAAAAATCTGATTCAGGTGAGCTATCAAGTCACACTCCCTGCGATCCGAGATGGAGATCGATGAGGATGTGACCTGACAGCTCCCTCTTAGGCCTGCCTCAGCGCTCCTGATGGCTTCGGACCCGACGGTCAACCCCTTACCGGCCCAGTCCCAGCGACCAAAGCTAAGAATGGTGGCCTGGCGATCCGGCCGCACAAACTCACCGCCGCTGCCTCGGCTGCCATGGCCGCATCTGCTCATGCAGCAGCTCAGGCCGGTCCATCCGACAACCATGCACAAGCCCAAGCAGAAGCCGCTGCTTCCGTCGGTCACGGTACTCCCGTCTCTCAACGACCGAAGAAACGACTCCCATCTGCCAAAGGCAAGAAAGCAACCAGCTCTTCCGCCTCGGACATGCCCAGTCAATCCGATGTTATCCCACCCGTCCCTCAGATTCCCGATATGCACCGCCAAGCCAGTCCTCATCCGGGTATGATGGGTAATCTTGCAAGTCCCATGTCGGCGGGATATCACCACATCCCACCAGAATACCAGCATCACCAACATCAGCCTTCGCCGACCAACCCGAACTTCGGATATCCACCACAACAGGGTCAATCGGGTGATTATGGTTCTCAGCAATATTATGGACCTGGTCCGCAGGGTCCACATGGGGGTTATCTGAGCTTGCAGCAGCAACAACATATGCAGTTCCAGGCGGAACAGCGGGAACGGGCGCGGATGATGTTGGAGGGGCAGAATCGGAGCATGGGGATGGACATGTGAGAAGGAGCGGACGATAGAGCTTGTATAGGCACCTTTCTGGGCTAGATGGCGGTCAGGGGGCCATGGGGTGAGGGAACGGCTTGATTGGATGTTTCTTATAGGCCTCGTCGACTTGATGTCGCGTGTAATACTCCTAGTCTTTGATTCCCATTCCGGTAATACCTATATGCAACTTCTTCCTACTCATATAAGTCAAGGTGGTCATGCTGTCACAATGCGGTTTTGCGATCCTTCGTCATGTCGCAGGCGCTCCAACTCCACCTCCGCCTCCGCCCTCCGCCGAACGTGATGCCGCACCATTCCCATCCGCTCCAGCACCAGCACCAGCACCAGCACCAGCACCAGCACCACCCCCTCCACCATCTGCACTGCCACCGCCATCTTCACTCGCCACCCCCTCACCACCCGTCGCACCCGCCGCACTAGGCCTCCGTCCTCCTCGCGCAGCCGTAGGACTTCCCCTAGGCGGTCCAGCTCCCCTCAGTCGCTTGATGACCCGTCCTCTCTCCCCCGTCCCTGTCCCAGTGCCTGTCGCAGCACCCTGTATCCGCGAGACGATCCCACTGTCCGCTGATGCTGCACCAGCATCTGCTGTTTCCGAAATTTCGCCTTCCTCCGGCAAGGGTCGCTTGGTCCCGGTTGGCGAGGTAGGACCGGGAGAAGACTGCGCAAGGGCCGCATTGACAGCTAGGAGATTTCTTAGTGGGCTTGAGATCGTGAAAGCGGAGAGAGGAGACGTACCGCTCAGGACGGGGTTCGGTCGATTTCGAGGAGGCCCTCCCCTCGTACCTCTCACTAATCCTCTTCCTCGTCCACGAGGCGTTCCTCTTGCTGGGGTCGACGGTGCGGGCGCTATGGCAGCCGTCGTTGTGGGAACTGCGGATGTAGCCGGAGCGGATGAAGCACTGGTCGCGACCGGAGGAGGTGCCGTTGTGCTCGGCCCGGCAGCAGGCGCTGTCATCGTCGTAGGGGCAAAGTCTAGCGCTGTTGCCGAGAGTGAAGGAGTACTCTCCTCTCCCTCAAGCCTCTTCGCTTTGGCTTCCGCCTCTGCCTTCTGCCGTTCGAGCGTCTTCCTGCTGATCTCGGCGGTACGAGCCTGCCGCTCAAGCGTCTTCACCTTCTGTTCGAGCTCTTCGACTCGTACTCTCAGGTCGTCCCGCTCCTGTTCCAGCTCCTTGATGCGAGTCTGCAAAGCTTCGGTCGTCGAGGCAGACGAAGCAGGATCGGATGGCTCGATCTTCACCGCCGCCCGGGCCTCCTCGAGAGCTTTGGTAAGTTCCGCCTCCTTCGCGGTGACGGCTGCGCGTAAAGCCTGGTCGATGGCAGCTTGGTCTGTAGGGGCGGTCTTCTCGGCGGACTGTGTGGTCGTAACCTCGGTAGAAGCAGCAGGAGCAGACGCAGCTGTTTCCCGGATATCGGAAAGCTCCTTTTCGAGCTCGGCAATCCGCGTGTCGGCCGTCGTCTTGTCGCCCATGAGGTCAGTGACCTTGTGCCGCAAGGTTGCATTGACGCGATTGACTTGTCGAACATCATTTTCGTATTTCTACAGGTTAGCCATTCCTATGAGCTTAGTTGGAATGGAGAGGCATGCCACTTACCTGGACGAAGTCCTCTTTCTCTCTTTGGATCGCCTCGACCCTCTGCTGAAGCTCCTGCCGTTCCTGATCCGTGGTGGCTGGAGTTTCACCAGTCGGTGCGGCATTCGAAGTCGTCGCTTTCGCGGCCTCGAGATCTTTCACAGCTTGTTCGAGCCGTCGTTGCAAGGCGTCCCGCTCGGACTGCAGAGCATTCTGAAACCGGTCAGCAGAAAACATCACGATCCCCTGAAAGCAGACAAACCAAAGCCGAATCATCCAGTCCTGCCGGAGCCACAGGTGTCGAGTTCGCGTTTGAGAGACTTCTCGCCGCAGTCAATTCACTCTGCAGTCTCTGCACAGTCCCCTCCTTCAGTTGATTGCCCCTCTCGCTGTCCGCCAATTTCTTCTCCAACTCCCCAATCTTCCCCTTTGCCTCCTCGATCTCCGTATCTAAGCCCGCGATCTTCGCATTGACCTCCTCAATCTCCTTATCCTTCATTACCATTGTCTCTGTGTGCTCGGTACTGGTTGTCGTTTGGGTTTCTTGAAGCTTTGTGGCCCGTTGACGCCAGTTGATGCCGATACGATATCGGTTCTCGGACTCAGCTCGAACCTTCTCGAGCTCGGAGTTGAGGGTGGTGAGTTCGGTTGAGCGCGACGAAGCGAAAGACTCGGCGGCATCCTTCTCTGCTCGCACCGAAGCGGTGGCAGCTTCCACGCGGGCGTCGAGGTCTTCGGCGCGTTTCTGAGCGAATCATCAGCTAGTTCAAGAAGGACGATCCGGGAACAAACCTCAGCAGCACGGGTGGCCTCTTTGGCTTGGTCCATCTGGCTACGCAGAGCCGCACTACAATGCCGTCAGCCTCCAGGGCTGGACTTTGGTGATGTAGGTCTTACCTTTCACGCTGCAGCTCTTCGATCCTGTGCATCAACCTGTTCCTCTCCTCGACTCTGGTCCTTTCACTTTCGGTGTTGACGTTATTAAGGTTCTCGATGAGTTGCTGGAGTCGCGCTCGTTCGGATTGAACACTGCGGAAGTCGCTTTGCAACCGGGACTCGATGCTCTGAATCCGCTGGTCAGAATAGCTCATCCAGAGTTGGCTATCAAACGGACCGTCCATTGCTCCTTCTCGGCACGAAGATTTGCGGCTTCGTTGCGGAGTCGATCAGCTTCAGCTTGACGGGCAGCCAACTGCTCGAGAGCCTGTAAGATGTGTCAGTCCAGGCGCGATCGGACGTTTCTCTCAAGTGCTGACATTGCGTCGATCGTTGTTAGCCTGCTGGTTGGACCCTTGCAATTGGCGTAATTGATTCTCGAGGTTGTTGTACTCCTGCTTTTGTATGCCGCTGGTTTCGTTGAGTATCCGTTGTTGCTCTGTGCTCAGTGAGCGTAGGGTTGACAAGCGTTATGAGATGTTCACCTTCGATAAGAGTGACTCTAGCCTCAGTCCGGGCTTTCTCTACCTCTGCGATCCCGGCCTGCTCCGCTCTAACCCTCGCCTGATCCTTCGCCTCCGCCACATCCTTCTCCGCCTTCGTCCTCACCAGATCCATCTCCGCCTGTAAGGTGGCGATGGTCTGTTGGTGCGGGCCATCTGCATCTTCAAGCGGTCCAAGCGAACTCTTCTGACTCCAATTTAGCCCCTCACCCTTCGCTAACAGCCTGCTGAAGAAGTCGCGTTCCCTTGTAGCATCGTTGATCTTCTTCTGCGCTTCGAGCAGCTGAGCGTGCAATTTGGTGATCGTCTCTGTCGCTTGATCTAGGGTAGCACCGGTATCGATATCGTCCTCGTCTGATGTGGCTCGACGGATCTCGCGAGCATCCAGCTTGGCCATGAGACCTCGAGTGAGCTTGACCAGCTTTTGGTTCTGTTCCTGTAACGAGCGGATTGACTTGAACTCGAGCAGACGATCGGTAATAACGTCCCCGTCCCCGTCCACCGTGGCTGTTCCATCCATCGTCACCTCCGCGAAAGAAGGATCGTCTCGAAGGGCGATTTGCCGTAGAAGACCGTGGACCTGACGAGAGAGGTCGTCGACGGTACCTCGGAGACCTGAAACCTCTTCAGCTTGTAATGAGGCTTCGGCCGACAAGAATTTTGCGCGGGCCTCGTGACCGTCTCGAGATGACATGACGGTGGCGAGCTCTCCAGCCAAAGCGTTAGCGCGCTCGATCGCTTGGTCGTGCTCAGCCGCCTGATATTCGAACAGAGGTTTCTACCCGTATCTCAGCGAGGAACACCACGAGCCAATATAGGGACCAACCTTCTCATCGATGTCCTGGCTGATCTCTTCCACCAAGTCTGTGAGCCTCGCCACCTCGTTCTCCGCCTCTCGCAACTTCCCTTCCTGGATCGTGTAGTCGGTGTAGAATTGGGTGTATGACTTCCCAGTCTGCCTCATCCCGGATGCCAACGCCGCAGCCGGGCTGATATCCGCATCATCCCCACCAGCCAGAGCCAGTCTTTCCACCACAACTTTCAGATCCTCCGCTCGCTTTTCGGCTTCTCGTCTCATCCGCTCCTCCTTCTTCCACTTTTCCTCCCAAAGTCTCTGTTTCTCGTCCTGACTCTCGGCCGTCCGTTCAAGTTCTGCTTCCCGCTCTACGACATTAGCTCGTGCATCGTCGCCTCGCTTCTCCAGTATCCGATTTTCTTCCATCAGGCGGTGGAACTCCATTGATGTAGAGGCCTTTTTGGAGGCAGCAGACGAAGTCAAGGTGGCGATATTGGCGTGAGCTTCGGCGAGACGGCGGGATTGATCGTTGTAGGTGCGCTGCAGTGAGCGGTAGGAGTTTTCGGCAGATGTGAGGCGAGATATTAGGGAGTCATATTCGATCTGGAGCTGTGAGTGTTCTGCTTGCTATGATCCACGTCAGCGCTTGCATTGCAAAGTGCAGAATGCGAAAGTTGCTGCTGTATGCAAGATACTGACATTTTCGGCCCTGTATTTTCCAAACCTCTCCTCGATGTCCGCAGCAGCTTTGCTTAGATGCAGTATCTCGGCTCGTGCGCTCGATAGTGCTTGTACACTACGCTCCTCGTTGAACTGGTCACCGCGCATCAGCTTGTACCTGATGAAGCGGAGATGGCTTCCACCTTCGCCGAGTCAGACGCCATTTTGAGCTCGGACCTCTCGACATCGAGATGCGCAATCTTCTGGAATGACTCGGCTCGCTGCGACCTCAAGGTGAACAGTTCCTCTAGATGGTCAGTCAGCCTAACCACCCTTCGGTCCAGCGGTCCAGGAAGACAGTTGAAGACTGTGGTGCCAAGAATGACTAACGAGTATTCCGGTTGGCCCGCTGCTGTAACCGTTCGATCTCTTCAAGCAGCTCCCTCTTCTCGCTCTCGATAGCCTGATAGGAGTACAATGTTAGCGGGCCCATTCCCGGTTGCAACACAACAAAATAGCTGGCTGCTTCGCAGGGGCGCAACTCACGTCTATGCGGGTCTGCAAGACTGCTAGCTCCGAAGTCGACTTATGATGTAGAGACTGGATGCTAGAAAGCTGGGTGCGAAGCTGATTCGTCGTAGACACTGCGAATTTGGGTCAGCTCCTTGCAGCATATTTGATATAGTTGGTGCCTAAAGAGCAAGGCTCCCAAGCACTAGACAGGACTCACGAGCGCCTTCCTTGTCTCCCTGCAGCCCCTGTTTCTCGACTTTCAGCCTCTCCACTTCGGCTTCTAAATCCTTCCGCCGTTTGTCCGCATCGGCGAGAGCCTGCTCCTGCTCGACTTGCCGTCGGATCTCCTCTGGCAAGGAGCTCATTGCGGCTGTCTGCGTTGCAGGATCGGCTCCGGACCGAGCTTGAGGCGGTTCCGAAAGGGTCTGCCCGACCGCAGGTGGATCAGACGACATCCTCGCGAAAGTCCCCCGATATCACCAGGCTCCCAAATAATTGAAGACAGACAGGAGAGGCAGAAAGACGAGTTCAGAGGTGACGAGCGTCTGAAGGTTGAACTTCCCAGGAACCGGAAGGGACTACATATTCCCCCCACTTAGGCCTCAGCATGCCAAAGGCGTTTCACATTTCCGCAAATCTCTTTCATTCCTCAAGGGGTGCGGGGAATATGCCCGTCTCTCCGGACGACACATTGCCGACTGACAACGCGGTTTCAACCTCATCCACGTCTGCGCAGCCGAGTAATCTCACTACCGAAGAAGTGCTGGAGAAGTTCAAGCAGTTGAACACGGATGCCGAGCTGGAAGAAGCAGATGGCGGGGAAGACGAAGATGACGATGGCGGAGTTGAGGGCGGTGGAGCCGTCGACGGGGACGGTGCCGGAGACGGCGCAGGGGGCGAAGGAGGGAAGAAGAAGAAGAAGGGAAAGAAGGGAAAGGCTAGTAAGGCTATTACAAAACTGAAGTAGGTTACGCAATCCGTGATTAACGCCGGAGAAGGTCGCGGGGCTAGGACGGGCTGACACCTACTTCGCACAGGAACATAACATCAGGACAGGCTCCACAACAGCTGATAGATGCTGTGCGGGCTCAAATGCATCCCAACGACCAGAATGCCACCGATGGTGAGTTGAATTGCGGTCTCCTGCCCTACGCTGAGCAATGCGACCTTTGTTTTGCCAGATGAGATCCGGAAAGCATTGAAAGCCGTGGACTTGATGAAGATCTTCGACGGCCAGGTGGCTCTTGGTAGTAAAACAGGTACGAAGTCGTTGGGAGAGCACAAGGTGAGGCTGCTGTCGCTCTCGCGCTTCCTCGGTCGGATCGGCCAGAGACTGTGCAAGGCTTGAAGCAGATCTAACAGAGCGCTTGAACAGTTCTGGAAGACTCAGCCAGTCCCGCAACTACCTACCGCCTCTTCATCATCCACTATCGAGGAAGGACCCATTGACGCCCCCAAAAAGCCTTCAGACGTCAAGCAGGAACCGGGAACTCTACCCTCCGGCTTTGAATGGTGCTTGATAGATATCCAAAACGAGGAGCAGGTCAGTCAGCCCATCTCGCCTGACATCATCCAGTAGCGATATCGTTGCGGAAGAGTGGGTGCTAACGTTTCGGCCAGTGCAAGGAGGTTTACCAGCTTCTATCTGAAAATTACGTCGAGGATGACGACGCGATGTTCCGCTTCAACTATTCTAAGGAGTTCCTACTTTGGTGAATTAGCCTATCTTTTGGTCCCATACAGTACAAGCCGGTAGTGCTGACTCGCTTCCGACTAGGGCTCTTACCGCTCCTGGCTATCTGCCTGAATGGCACATTGGCGTTCGGGTGGTCAAGACCGGCAAGCTCGTTGCATTCATCTCAGGAATCAAGGTGGACTTACGAGTTCACGGAAGGTACATCGCCCCCAACGCGCCCGTCAAACTGCTTTGCACAGCTCACTGACCGTACTTAGGACATTCGACGCCGCCGAGATCAACTTCCTCTGCGTTCACAAGAAGCTACGCTCAAAACGCCTCACACCGGTCCTGATCAAGGAGGTCACGAGGCGATGTAACCTTGCTAATGTCTGGCAAGCGATATATACCGCTGGCATTGTCTTGCCCACTCCTATCGGGACCTGCCGGTATGTCTTCTCCGCGGACTTGTCCATGATTCGCAACCATGGTTATGGCTGACCTTCGCCGAAGGTATTTCCACCGCAGTCTCAATCCTCCTAAACTCGTGGATATCGGCTTCTCTCCCCTTCCTCGGTCAATGACAGTCGCACGCCTTGTCAGGCAGTACGCTGTCGCCTCACATCCCCGCCTCCCCGGTTTCCGCGAAATGGTCAAGGCCGATATCCCTCAGGTCGGGGATCTGCTTCGGCGGTACTTGAATCGCTTCGATATCGCTCAGTCATTCACCAAGGAGGAAGAAGTGGAGCATTGGTTCCTCAGTGGTCACGGACGGGAAGACGGAGAGAAAAGAGTCGAGCAGGTGGTCTGGGCGTATGTCGTAGATGTGCGATCTTTTCCCCTTGATTCGGATCCCTCCTAATCCAACCTGCGGTCCAGGACCCCACAACACATCTCATCACCGACCTTATCTCCTTCTACTCCCTCCCGTCGACGATCATGAAGCACAAGAAGTACGACCTGCTCAACGCGGCATACTTATACTACTACGCGTCAGACGTTATATTTTGTGCAGGAGGAAGTGTGGATGACGCGACCACGCATGAGGCAAAGGCGAAGAACAAGCTGGCAGAGAGGCTGAATGCACTGGTCAACGACTTGTTGGTGATCGCGCAGAAGGTGAGGTACTCAAGCTTAGGTTGAGCTTGCTGATTACGATCGGTAGGCTGGATTTGATGTCTTGAACGCTTTGACACTGCTAGATAACAACATGTTCTTGACCGAGCAGAAAGTACGTATGCCACTTGATGATTTTCATGGAAGCTGATGGCCATAATATCCAGTTTGGACCAGGGGACGGCTTCTTGGTGAGCATATATGGTCAACGTATTCGCCAAAAGAATGCTGCTGATAAGGCGTTCCTTCTCTTCGCCAGAATTGTAATTCACCTGCTTTGCCCGTGTTCCATCGGATGCTGATCTATCCCAGTCTACTTGTACAACTGGACATGCGCCGCGATTGATGGTGGTGGTCGAAGTACTGCAACCAAAGAAAGCGCGGGTATTGGCGTCGTCATGCTCTGATACGATTTCACCTTGCATCAACCACCGTCACACATGCATCATACATCAGCGGTTCCGGCAGTTGCGCGCACATCGCAATCTGGGTGAACCTAGAGGCCTACAGCCTGGATGACGTAGGCTAGTCCAAGCACTCCCACTAACTCGGCTAGAAGCATGGGCCACCGGTCGGCGATCCCTTCGAGCATCTGGAACTGATTCTTGTGAGCGCTAATCACCCGGCGGTCAAGCGATACGGGGCGGAACTTACGGCGAGGAGATCTGGGCCGAAGGGGAGACCTTCGAATGATTTGGTCAAGAAGGGAGTGGGTGGTGCAGTGGGCTCAATTTCATCCTTCATTGCGTCTTTCGGGTTATCCCTCTCGGTGTCGTTCTGATGGTCTACGACGTCACTCGATCCGGTACTCACTGGGCTCTCCGCATCACCTTTCACCTCAGATACCGGGGATGCCAGAGACAACGGTGAATCGTCCTTGGGAGATGTAGGCGGGATATTTCCACTTGTGAACCGAGGTTTGTCGGAGTCATTGTCCGATTCTAAGACGTTCTTCACTTCTTCTCGCGCTATCGGTTCCGTAGTCGTAGCACTGATGGCTGATGGAGGCAGCGCTATGATCTCCTCCAGTGGTCGCTCCTCACCGCCTCGGATGTCGGTACTCTCGGAGGGAAGCGAGTTTTCCGCATTAGCTATAGTCGGCATTTGCAGGAACCCGTCCGCACCGATCAATCCATCGCCGTACCGATCAACGATGTCGAAGCTCGAAGTTGACGTCTCGCTTGTCTCGTCTTCATCGGCTATATCAGCAGCAGTGAAGATGATATCCGTATCCCCTTCTGCTTCGGTATCAGGTACCCGTGACGGGTCTGGACACGGATTTACATTGCGCCTTCCCAATCCCAAGGAACGGAAGTTGCTGCGTTTGACCTTCTTCGCCTGCGGTATGGCGGAGATAGGTGGGGCGTCGAGGCCGCCACCTGGGAGGCAGGCGTTGAGGTGCAGGGTGATAGGCTCGGGTGATGATGGCTCGGGTGCCGGCTCTACCGAGGCTTGGGGGAGACGTGCGGGTGGGGGACGGAGGAAGGGGGGCTTGGGAGTTGAGGGTGTTTGACCGTGCTCGGACTCTGTGGTTGTTATTTCGTCGCTCGTAAACGAGAGAGGTGGGATTGATTGGACAGGCGAAGTCGGTATAGTTGGAAGGTTAGTCGGTATGTTTGATACAGCGTCATGATTTGCTTGATCTGGGGACGGTACCTTTTCTGTTTGTGGAGGGACGTTGGGTGGGTGGATAGGCCGTGAGACTTGTGTCCACCCATCTCTGATCTCCGCCAATTTCTCAACCTTCACCACTCCCTCCCGCCCCCTATCGCTCAACAGCGGGACCTGATCAGCAGATACCATACCGAAAGGTGCAGCCGAATCCGGATCTACCGGCTCAAACACCACCCAATCTTCCGTCCCGCTCTCCCGGTTCAGTGCGTTGTGAATAGGTCTACGCGGGATGTCGAATAGGGTGTCGCAAGACGATTCGATTACGCTGAGAACGGTCGCTGGATCCACTGAAAAGGCATCGACCGAGAGGTTCCGCTCAAGATGGGCGATGGATATGGCCTGGACAGGTCAGTTTAGATGGCTTTGGGAGGGTATCGGGGAGGACTTACTGGGAGTCCGAAGAGGATGTTTGGACGCGGGTTGTCCTCGAGAATGGTTAGGATCGCCGCGATGAGCTGGCCTTCTGGTAGACTCATTGTGCCGCCAAACTTTATGGTCGTCACCACTAGTCAAATTTCGAGGCTTGACGGCTGAACGTGGGAATGTCCGGCTTTCGGAATCTCGCCGTGAAGCTCAATGTCCCCTCAATGTGAACGTGCGGAAGCTGCACGTAGTCAATGCAAGCGCACCCTCTTCTTGCCAATTTTTACTCTCAATCTTGGAATTGCCAATAGTTGGACTGTGCTGTGTACTTCACGGCTCAGTCTCAACTTGTCCTTTGGCTCAGTCTCCCCACTTGTCCTTTGAATCGCAGATTGGCCTCAAGTCCTCAAGGGATCATATCCTGTCAGGTAGACAGACGTTTCGCCGCCACAAAGCCACAAACGATAGAAACGTGAGGCCACGTGACGAGATTCGATATTTTGAAAGCGACCATCAATCTGCTCTGCCAACTTCAGCTACAGACACCTTAAACACCATAATCGGGCTCGTTCTGACCAGGATGGCCTCTTCATCGGCACATACACCCGAGTGTTTTGCTTCTGCCCTCTCAAAAGTCCGTCGACTCAGCATTTCATCCCTCCCACACCAATCTAGGCCAGCTCAACTCCTCGTCGCCCTCGAAGCGACCGTTTTCGGGAACAGTGATGTCACCCCGGGAGCGCACAATGCCAGCGCTTACTTGGATGCTCTCTTACAATGCCTGCAGCGTGCTTATCCGGATGAAGGGAAGATGGAGATTATGGGTCTAGGAGCGGTCATCCCGGCAACGTTGTACCTCTTGGCGATAGTGGTACCGGAAACACCGACTCGAGAGCTGCTGAGCAAGATCTCACCCCTCCTCGAATGTCTATTGCCCCTCTATCCCACGGCATTGGAACAACCGCCCGCAATTCGCTCACTTCTCCAGATTACCACCTTCGTCCTTGTCGTCGCACCACCCGCCCTGCTCAACTCCTCCCCCTTGCTAAAGAAAGCATGGAATCATCTCCTCGGACTCAATCTGGACCCTCGGCCCAAAGTCCGACATCTCGCTCAAGAAGGTGTCCGCCAGGTCCTCTGCACCCCAGTCCCTCCGAGGACCAGCGCTGGAGCTCACCCATACCTGCCAAGAGCAAGGGGATGGGTGACCAGTGTTCTTGAGGAAGAAGCGAAGAGCGGGGGAACGTCGAGTAAGGGGAAGAAGGCGAGGCTTGGGGATGGGGAGGATGCGGAAGGGAAGAGAGCGATCTGGGTCGTCCAGGGGCTGAGGGGATGGATCGCTGTTTGGGGCAACCAAGTGAGTCGCTCATCGAAACGTATTGCCGAGTATGCTGACCGTCGTCGTAGCACCTCTCGGAGCTCTGCTCGCTATTGTTGTCCCTGCCATTTCTCGCCCATCTCACCCCGCAAATCTACTCCCTCCTCGCCCATCTGCTCTCGCCGCCGCCAAACGACGCTACTGGCCCCAAACCATCAACCCTTACAAACCTTCCAACCATCCTGGACTCGCTATTGTCATCACCACCGGAGATCAAGTCGAACGCCTCGGACCTCCCGTCGTATCTGTCTGCTCTCACATCGGCACTCATCAAGATGTCCTTACAAGACCCGGTGACACTACCTTCATACCTCTCAAAGGCATTCAACTTGATATTCAGCAACATCCTCCTCGCCCCTGCCGCTTCACCTGAGACTCTCGCGGCTGCATCAGAAGCCATCGGCGCCCAAGGAATCGCCCGATACTGTATCACCGACGAGATGATCCTGGCTTCGATCACTTATGCGCGACAAGGATCTCTCATTGCCGGTGCGAGGAAGAAGCAAAAGACGCCTTTCCTGACGCATCTCATCGCTTCTGTTTCTGACGGTTTCCATCGCCATGCCCTGAGATTACCCCATCTCCTACCAATCTTGACCGCACTCGTCTCGAGATTGCGGACTCGCGTTACCGAGGGGTCGACCGGGGAGGTGGACGAGACCGGTCGAGGACAGACCGCTGCTCAAGAGCTGCTCCTGGATCTGGTACGGGACGTAGGGGATCTTCGGACGCAGAACGGGTTTGAGGAGAAAGCAAAGGTGGACGAGGTGGTGGGTATGGCGATTGAGGTCGTAGGCGTCCAAGGTATTCTCGAAGCCTTGCCACTGAATATCGAGCCGGACGCGTGAGTGCTACTCGTGCTCTGCTTTAACCGTTACTGACCAATGCTTCAGGAACGGTAATACCCCTCAACCCGGTCGTGCCCACCTCCTCCCTCTCATCCGAGCCCGGACCACAAACGATCATCTCGCTTTCTTCGGGTCATACTTCCGCCCCCTTTCCGAGCGGGTCTTTGCGCGAAAGGTCGCTTCGGAAGAAGCGGGCAAGGATTCCGAGGCGAAGATCTGGGAGGTCATCGTTGGGCAGATCTGGGATTGTTGCCCTGGTTTCTGCGAGATGCCTCGAGACATGACAGAAGTGAGTCCTCTATGTTCTGTGGAAGTGGGACGCCGATCAAGCCGGATTAGGCCATGACAACGCCTTTTCTCACCCTCATCACAAACCTCCTCTACACCCAGCCTATCCTTCTGCCCGCTCTTCTCCGGGGCCTGTCTCAGCTGGTCTCGTCAACCCAGACCCTGCTTGGTTCGACTGCACCGTCCGATGAGCTTCGCAAGCAGTTTGGCCTGGACCAGACTTCAGCAGCCGAGAATATGCAGCTGTTACGGAAGCTAGCAAAGGACATGGTCTCGGTACTGCTGAATGTATTCAGCAAGATGCCAAGAGAGTCCAGGGGGATGGTTGGCGATGTCATCAGTATCTGGGTTGGGATTATGACCGAGAAGGTACGATCTTTCGTCGAACTCCCTCTTAGTTTACTCAAGACGCGTGCAGGACATTATCGACACGTATACGACCGTGTCATCCCACCTTTCCCAAAATATCGCCTTCACCACACCCGCAGCGGCAGGTATCTCTCCCATATCCCACACCATGCTCGATCTCCTCATCATTTTCGTCCGATATCTACCGGCAGCCCAATCCATTGCGCTCTTCACAAAACTTACAACGCCAACGCTTCTCGAGCATACCGATGCGACGGTGCAGAAGAAGAGCTACCGGGTGCTGAAGGGATTATTGGAAGCAAAGAAGGTCCCAGGTCTGACGGAACCGGAGCGGTTGGAGCAGTTTGTCAAGAGGATCAATGAGGTCGGAGGTGGTGTCGGTCCTGGTGCTCAACGGGTAAGCCTGATGTCTGAAGCGAAATGGTAACTGATCCAGCGTGCAGGACCGTTTGCAACTGCTGTCGGTAGTCGTCGACATGCTCCCGAAGGATCAGCTACACCTCATCCCGGAGTTGCTATCGGAGGCGGTTTTGGGGACGAAAGAGGTGAATGAGAAAGCGCGGGATGCAGGATTCGATCTGATTCTTGTCATGGCTCGGAAGATGGCGGAAGGAGGCACCGTCAGACAAGCAGTAGACATCGCGGATGACGAGGAAATGGTCAAAGATGGTAAGTCCCTCCTGTCTCGGACCACGTATAAGGTGTTCATCTCTGCTCAGGACCTGCGGAAGCAGATGTCGAGGAGTACATCACAATGGTCGCTGCCGGTCTCACCGGGACAACACCGCATATGATCAGCGCGAGCATCAATGCGCTGTCGCGCTTGGTATTCGAATTCAAAGGTCCGTGAACCATATCTCGTCCTTAACGGGCAAAGCTGATGTGGTTCGACAGGGGACATCTCCCAAGACATCATCTCGGAGCTTGTGTCTACCGTCTCCATATTCGTCGCCTCCAAGAATCGAGAAATCGTCAAATCCGCCCTCGGTTTCGTCAAAGTGGCCGTCGTCGCTCTTCCGCTCGATACCGTCACCCCGCACCTCCATACACTCGTTCCTGCCCTACTTGGCTGGGTCCATGATCACAAGAACCATTTCAAGCAGAAGACGGTGCATATCTTCGAGCGGATGATCAGGAAGTTCGGGTATGATGAGATCATTCAACAAGCAGGGGCTGGCGGGGAAAGGAAGGTGCTTGAGAATATCAAGAGACGGAAGGAGCGGGCGAAGAGGAAGAAGTCGACCGCTGCGGAGGGGGAGGAGGAGCAGGTGAGTATTTGGCGCAGAATAACTTGGTCGGGTCTCGCTGATGGGAATGGCTCGCAGGTACCGAAACCATCGAGCGGAAATGCGTACGACGATATCCTGTATAACTCGGACTCAGATCTCTCTTCCGATGGCGAAGCCGACCAATCGCGACTTTCGCGACCGGTCAAGCCGCTTAAGAAGAAGGGCAAGCGAGGAGAAACTGCATATCTCCGGCATGAGGGGGAACAACCCATGGACCTCTTGTCGCGATCCATTGCGGGTGGGATATCTAGTTCGTTCCTTTAAATATTCCTTCTCAATCAGTAGCTGAAGATCTTTTCTCAGGTGCAGACCCTTCAGCAGCATCGAGAAAGCGGAAACCTGGGCAGGACGCGGAGCGCTTCAAGACGGACAAATCCGGCAAACTCGTCATTACCGATGACGAAGCTGAGCAGGGAGTCAACTCGAACGGCAACGACGTCGCTGGCAGCGCTTTCATCAATGCCACACGAGGTATCGACGGTGCGCGTCGGGATGCGAGAGGTAATCTGCGGTTCAACAAGAATACTAAGCGGTCACGTGCACAGGAGCAGGCGCTGGGGATGAACCTGGATGAGGTCATGGGCGAGAAGCCGAAAGACAGAGACGGCAGGAAGAAGAAGAAGAGTAAGGTGGTAGGCCGATTAGGGGAGGAGTTCAGGGCGAGGGTGAGTTGACGGAGTTCGAGGAAGTGGATTAAGCTGATGAGGCGGTTTGTAGCGGGCAGGAGGGGATATCAAGCGGGTTGGAGGAGTTGATCCTTATGCTTACGTGCCGATTGGACAGGCTGCTAGGAGACAGGGACGAGGAGGTGGTGGTGGCGGACGGGGAGGGAGGGTGAGCTTGACCAACAAGAAGAGAGGGTCGAGGGCGTAGGGATGAGTCAATTTGATAGTCAGGGACGATGGATCCGGAGATGCTCGCCACATGACGTGGACTTTTGCATTACCATTTATGTTCGTCACCCGGGACATTCACCTCATCTGCTCCTTTCTTCGGTTAGAACCTCTTCCTTCATCCTCTCACCTGCTCCTTTCAGCTTTACATACCCAGCATGTCGACATCAGCCTCAGATCAAGCCACTTCAGCGGTTCTCCAAGCGCTACAGACACTCTATCATGACCCGGAACCTAGCTCGAAGCGGAGTGCGAACGAATGGTTGGAGGAGTTTCAACATAGCGTGAGGATGACCTCGGCATACGAATATGGTGTCTGGCGCTGAGCGGTGCTTCCAGATCGAGGCATGGCAGACTTGTCATTCGCTCCTCACGACACCCAATTCACCATTAGAAGGCCGTCTCTTCTCGGCTCAGACTTTTCGAGCAAAGGTGAGCCATACAGCTTTTGCCGGTCATAGACGCCTGTGTATCTGACGGGCGGAGCAGGGACCTCGGAATACCAGGTCCCGCCCCGTCTCGTCCACTCCCCGGAACGACGGCTTAGCGATCGCTTACTTCGACCCCGCCTAGATTCTTTACGACCTATCCCAGCTCCCTCGAGAACAGCTCCCACCACTTCGAGACTCCCTGATCGCCTCCCTCTCACCACTCACACAACCTGGTGCTCCCAGCGGATCGAGAGCTGTCCTGGTGCAGTTGTGTCTAGCGCTGTCGGACCTAGCTATGCAGATGCCGGAATGGGCGAACGTGGTCGGGGGAATGGTGGATCGGTATGGGAAGGATCCGGGGACGGTGCCGGTATTGCTGGGGTTCCTGAAATGTCTGGTGGAGGAGGCGGGAAACCCTCGAATACCTCTGTCGGTGAGTCGCGTTCAAAGATGTGTTTTTCGGCTCATACGCGGTTAGGGAGATGAGGCTCGGGCGGTGATGGATGCGCTTGTAGCGGGATCAGCAGAGCAAGTCATTGGCGTACTGGCGATGTATATCCAAGCTCCAGGTGAGTCGACTACACTATGCTGAGGGCGGTGGAGCTGATGGTATAGGCATCACCCCTGCTATCCAGATATCCGTGTTCGACACTCTTCGCAGCTGGCTGGCAGCTGGCGAACTCCCAGCATCCAAAGTCGCCCAAACACCACTCTTCACAGCAGCTTTCGACTCTCTCCCATCCGATCAACTATTCGATTCCGCCGTCGACGTCTTATGTGACCTCATCCATGAGACACAGGAGGTCCAGGATAACGTCGAGGTCATTCAGCAGATCATTCCCCGCTTAATAACACTAAGACCGCAGTTGGAGGTGTATAAGGAGGATCCTGATCGGATACGAGGGTACTGTCGACTGTTATGCGAGGGAGGAGAGTGTTACAAGGACCTCATCGCCAGACATCCCAACGACCTTTTGCCCCTGGTAGAAGCAATAGCAGCTTGTGCAGCATATCCCGACCTCGACATCGTCCCCATCACATTCAACTTCTGGTATACGCTTGCTTCCGCCCTTCATCAACAACCCGACGACACGCTCCACAAGCCCCTCTTGGACATCTACGCCAGCCTGCAAAGCATTATCATCGGCCATCTCCACTTTCCCCGCGACGACGAGACACAGACGGCACAGGAATTGGACGAGTTCAGGATGTTCCGACATCGAATGGGAGATACGCTAAAGGACTGCTGCCATGTTCTTGGGGCACCGACATGCTTACGGAGATCATATGATCTCATCCTCACGGCACTCGGCAGATCCTCTCCATCATGGCAGGAAATCGAAGCTCCCTTATTCTCGATGCGATCAATGGGAGCGGAGGTCGATCCAAACGATGATGAGATCATGCCACACATCATGGATCTCCTACCGAAACTCCCCGACCATCCACGAATACGATACGCCGCCATCCTCGTCATCTCGCGGTACACACAATGGATCGACCGGCATCCTCAGAACCTCGCTTTCCAGCTCCAATATATCTCAGCAGGTTTCGATATGGCAGAAGAGGAGGTCTCGGCAGCTGCGGCGCAAGCGATGAAGTTCATGTGCCAGGACTGTAATCAGCATCTCGTGCCTTTCCTCCCTGAGCTTCACACCTTCGTCACTTCTATCGGCGACAAGCTCGACCAATCGGATATGGTCGAGGTGTGCGAGGCGATTGGGTATGTCATCACCTCGATGCCGGCGGATGCGGCGGCACTTGCATTACAGCAGTTCTGCGAGCCCCTCGTTCAGCGGGTGCAGGCCATCGCGAGCGTAGCTGGCGAGGTGCAGAAGCCTGATCTGCAGAAGGCAGCAGGTGAGCAAGTCTTGGCAATCGAGCTGACCTCAGATGCGTTGGAGCAGATCGACTCCTACCTCGCCATCGTCCGCACCCTCGACCCGGTTCCCGAATCATGCTTGCCAACCTGCCTCGCCGTCTACTCCATCCTCGACACTCTCCTAGCACGTTTTGCTGAGCGCTATTACATTTCCGAACGCGTCTGCTCAGTCCTGCGGCGCGGTCTTGGCTTTTTTCCCACTCGAGCCCTGGAGCCAGTCATTCAGCCGTTGCTGGAGAGAATGTCATTGGCCTTCGATGAGACAGGATACGCGAGCTATCTGTGGATCACGGGGAAGGTGGCTGCGAAATTTGCGGATGCTGCCCGGGAACCGGGTGGGGAGGGAGTCGCGGGACTGCTAAGCCGGGCATTCGAGGGCATAACTACGGCGCTCGGCAAGCTTCTCCAGACCAAAGTGGCTCTGGAGGTCCCAGACGGTGACTGATTCACTTGAACGGGTTGCAGGAAGCTGACGTGATTCTAGTCATGGATGATTATGTCCATTGTTTCATGTCATACCTCATCCATCTCCCCGTCGTCACCCTCTCGTCTCCCCTTTTCCAGCTCGCTACAGCTCACACACTATCCGCGCTCACCTGCCCGGCTCCCGAGACAAGTTTGATCTGCCTTGACACCCTCGCCCTCCTCTCCCAACGATTGTCTCACGCTGAGACACATCCGCGTTTACAACCGATCTTCCAGCAGTACGGCAAGGCGATCCTCTCCCTCACTCTCGCTGGCGTCTTCCAGGGCTTCCCCGAAGATGGGCTGGACCAGGTTCAGCGAGTCGTTGCGGCGACCGTTTCTTGTGCGCCGCCAGCTGAAGTGGAGGGATGGGTGAGCGAAGCTTTGAATGAGATTCCGGGACATGTGGTGCCGAGTGGGGAGAAGCAGACTTTCCTGCGCGAGTTGCATGAGTGCGTATTCTGCGCCATCTCCTCAATGACCGTCTGAAGGCTGACGAAACTGTGCTAGGCATCTAGCAAATCCTGGATCGGATCGGTTGAGGAACGCGCTGAATAGACAGGTACGGGCGGCTAGACGGGCGAGAGAAAGAGGCAGACAGGCGAGGAATAGTTTGGGTGCTGGAGTGGATTGAGCGTGCGCTACAGAGGTAGGATCTTGGTGGGGTGTGTCTTGTCATGGGATTGAGTGTGGTGGCATCGAGAATGCATTGCATTTGGAATGGGACGACTCGACGACGAGGATGGTCAGACGCGAATGAAAAGCAGCCGAGACGGTACGGAAACCACCCATCAAGGTACACACAGGCCTGTTTACTTCCCTGAGCTTTTTTCCATTTCATTCTGATTCCAATTCTCGTCATTTCCATTTTCCCCTCATTCCAGTCATTTCAGTCATTCCAATCTTTCTAATCTTTACAATCATTCCCATCTTATATCCATCTTCCTCTCTCTGTGTCCTCCGTCCTGCGGCGATCAATACCTCGACGGTCGTCTGTCAGAAGACTTCGAGTGCTATGGCGATGTGGGTGAGAGGAATTACTCGACCCCAAGCCTGAGAGAAGTTGATGATTGCCTTTGCAGCCTCTATTGACCCTCCTCGAATATCCCGAACTCTTTCTCCATGTCCTCCATGAAGCCGATGACGCTTCCCTCGCTACTTGTCTTCGGGTCTCGAAGCGTCTGTTTGCCAGTGCCGGCGCGAATAATGTATCACACCGTGAACCTTTCCACTGGGAAATTCAATAACGCCGAGGGCGTCTCCGAATGCAAGCCAAAATTCGATCCATCTCATCGAAGGCTCGGTACAGTCATTACGACGAGTTTTCGACACAAGACCGGATGATCACCACTCGGTGGAGCTGGAGGTCGATATCCGAGCGCAAATCAAACACCAATTTCAAGCGATATCTCCTCGACCCAGATCCTCGTGCTCGGTCCCCATGACGCCAATGCTCAGGGCTCGAGTGATCTACCGCCGATATTGGATGTCCTTCGCTCTCTTTCGCAACCTCAAGTGTCTCCGGCTCAACGATCAAGTCCGCGTCAGATATCGCTGCAAAACGCGGTGCGAAGCTCCACTGAGAGACTACCACTTCGCACAGCAAGTCCATCCCGAGAAATTGGTGGTTCGCCGTGGAGATTATCACGATAACGACAAGGCCGACGATTTCCGGGGGTTGAGGTTCTCGGGTCACGTTCAGACCCTCGTCTGTTTCTAGGACTCTACGTCATTATCAATTCAACGATCCGATCCTACGGCTGCAAAACTGCTGGAAATCTTGTCACAAGCTTGTCCTTCTGCGCGAATCATCCGGATCGTTTTCGATAATCACGAAGATGGGCATAGAGACTCGTCCGGATCGCCGCATCACCCGAAGAATCATGAAGGGGTCCGGTAGACTCGACGCACTCGCCGACTTCTTCGCCCGAATATTTCAGTCGCCCAAACGTCATCTCAAGTACGAGATGTTCGGGTGAAGCAGCTACTGCTCACGGATGATGGAGAGCTCGAACAACTTCTTTGGGACGACTACGAGGAGCTTCCATATGCTCGACCTGGTGCGGATCGCCATGAGGCGCTTCTTCGCGCTATTTACGAGAAGATCTCAACCGTTACCGTTGTGGACAAGGACGGTCAACAGACTACCGCTGCGGAGTGACACGACGAATACTATGCCTCGGATAACTTAACTTTGGCGAGCTGAGCGAGTGGGAGCGATATGATTACAGGGAAGGCAAGAGGCGACGGATAGTCTGACCTGGTGATAAGTGATAGTGAGTGGATCAGTGGACCAGTAAGCGCGGCGGCATAGAGCTGATCATAGATCAGTTGCGTACCGCTACCCTTCACTCCCCACATGCGATCCCTCTTACTCCCACAAATTCTCATGCGGACGGGAGATTCATTGGGAGTGCGACATGTCGTGGGGTCGGTGAGAGGTTAGGTCTGGGTGGGCGTCGAGAATGCATCGGACGATCCGATGAAGGCGGCAACCTCGGGCCGTGTACATTCAATCGTGCTTTAATTTACTTAAATTTGCTGTTCGTGATTCTAGCTCTATTGCACCAGAACTAGCTGTAAGATAACAAATTGATTGGACTATGCAAGTCTTGTCTAACAATACCAAACACAGCACCAAGTGCAAGGGATGACTCCCAGAAACCAAATTTGTACGTCAAACCCAAATTTCAAGCTGGTTCAGGCTGTTCGGAGCCCGAAAGGCAAGTTCATTCCCGTTTGATCCCGTTTCGCGTTTGCTGATTCCGTTTCTGGCCTTTCGGCCAAAATTGCGAATGCTCCAAACACCAAACAGCTTGAACCAGCTCGGAAAGTGGTTTTGATGCATGAAGCTCACTTCTGGGCCACATACCTTGCACCTGGTACAGTTTTCGTACAGTTTTCGAAGTCGTTGGATGGATTTGAAATATTACAGCTAGTTCTCGCACAATAGAGCTCGAATCCCGAGGCACCTAGGAAAATAAGAGGCATAAGCATGTAAATGAAAGCACGATATAACGTATTTGCCCTTCCGAGCAACTCGTCGAGGCAGGTGATCTCGTGAAAGACTCGAGGCGTTGTCGCATCGTGAGGTCCAGATGGGGTTGGACGACGTGGAGATGGAAGCGGAAAGTAGGTACAACTGCAAGAAGTACCTCCTCAACCAGGTCAAGGTCCTCGTGCTCGGCCCTCACACGAGAGGGCAATGCTCAGGCTTTCGCGACACCTTCAGCCACTTGGAAGGATCAAATGTGTGCGTGTCAGAACGAAAGACGAGAGACCTTGCGACTGAACATTGCAGGCTGACCAATGCCCTTTCACCCGAAACCTCAAGCCGAATAAGCTGGCTGGTGCTCCGGGACGAAAAGAGGTTCGTTGAGGACGGTGACGGATACGAGGAAACTCCGGCTCCAATCCCAGGATATCCAGCTTTTGATAAGGTCTTCCTTTCGAAATCCCAACAAACCTGTTGTGACCACGTGGCCGCGCCCGGGCCTCTTCACTCGGGCTCGCCAAACAATCCCGCCATTCCCATCATCGCAATCACTCTGAGTAACTTATTTTACTTCACTCTCGATGCGCTCTTTTCAAAGGACACTCAGTACGATAGTACTCATATCAGCAGGGATCGACATAATGTCGGTACCAATCAGGGTACGACCATTCCTCATTGCGGCAGAATTCTTCAGAGGAAGCTGATACATCTCCATCACAGCCTTTGCCCGCCCTACTCGACCATCCCAAACTCTTCCTCCTCGTCCTCCACCAGGCCGACGACAAAAGCCTCTCCGTATGCCTCCGAGTCTCGACTCGCTTCCTCATCGATGCGGGTGCGATCCTCTATCATACGCTTTTACATCGATTCCCAAGACATCAACAGGGTCTTTGAAGGTGCCGATTCGGCCGCGACCCTTCCGATCCACACACGCCCGCGGCTGAGAAGAAAATCGAGAGATATTCTCGAACCCGCATAACTCGGTGGGTTGGAGGCGGGAGGTGGAACCAGAGCTGAACATCAATTACAAGACATACCTGCTCGATCAGGTCAAGGTCCTCGGTTTCGATCCACACCAAAGATCGCTGTGCGGTTCATGGAGTTCCGCCCACCGACTTTCCCAAGACTCAAGTGTCTCCAGATCAACAAGCATCTGTCGAACATGCGTTACGACCTCGTTGCGGCATCGGTCTGGGACTGTTCGATCGCACGATTGCTTCACACCGACAAGCTCGTCATACGTGGCGAAGATCGCATGGATGGCGAGGATGTCGATGATATGGAAGACTATCATCAGGGGAGCCACAAGGCTCCTAGCGCCCGCGAACCTGAAACAATCGTCTACTTCTTCGACCTCCTTAGTCCTGTACAATTCACCAGATCCTTCTGCCAAGAACGGCTGGAGGGCTGTTGTGCGAAAGCCTTCACGCTCGGACTATCCGAATCGTCTCCGACTCCTGCGAGGAAACATGCGGTGACCTGTCGCAGTTCAGAGATAATTCACAATGCAGCTCCACATCCGAATTTGGAATTCATTACGATCCTCGCGAAGTGGCGACATTCTTCATACATGTCATCAAGCCCCAAACCAGGTCTCATGTACCAAATCTTCGGGATGGAGCAGTTAGGTCATGTTCCGACGCTCTCCGCTACCCTCCCGGTCAGCAAGCTACGCTACTCAATAATCTGTCCGAAAAAGGTACTCGTTCTTGAGATTCTCGACGCCGACGGCGCCGGGAAGTCGTCGATTTGGGACGATCGACGAATATTACGCCTCCGACACGTTTGGAGAGCTGAGTGAGTGGGAGATCTTCGATCACAAAGAGGGTAGGAGGCGGCTGAGAGTCAAGTGAGCTTTCAAACGATGAGCATGTGAGTCAGTAAGGTTGAGGCGGCGGCACGCAGCTGAAAAGATTTCAGATTCACCCAACATCCCTCTTCTTCTCGCGATAGCTCATGCTTCACAGGTAACCTATACCTATGAGGATTGTAGCTGGATCGGGTATAAGTGTAGCGAGAATGAACTGTCTTTGACGCGGGAAGGCGTCAAACGGCGACAGACATACTTATGGGGGGTAGGTAAAACTTTGCGCAATCATGTGACTGCTCATGGGCCCTCTAAACCCTCGGAACCGAGCTCGTCATAGATTACCATCAATTGCTACAATTCCCATTGCGATCACTCTCACTCCCCAACTCGTCTTTCTACTCTATTCCAGTGCTAAGAATCTCCGTCAGACATAACATGGGAAGCCTCATGAAGGTGTAGCCCATACCGATGAGGGTGCGAGCATCTCGTCGTGCGGCAAGGTCCCGAGAAGACGCTGAAGAGTTTCCTTCATAGCCTCTCTCACGACCATCCCGAACTATTCCTCCATGTTCTCAACCAAGCCGACTTTTTTTAGCGTAAGAGTCAAGAGTCTCAACTCGACTTTTCAACGACGCTGATGCCATCCTCCATCATACCCTTTACCTGTCGACGACGGTTTCAAATGCGTGTCAACCTGGTAAGCAAGTTTTGTTCCCGAAATTTCCAAGGATCGAACCCGTCCCGGTGTACCGACATTCAGGAGGAGGGCAACGCAATGGGGCTGGAGAAGAAGAATTGGACAGGCGTCCAATCCCAATTATAGCGCTACCTCCTCGATCATGTCAAGGTCCTCGTCCTCGGCCCCCATACTCAAGACCAATGCTCGAGACTGTCTCGATCTTCCACCGAGTATAGCAATGTCTGGAAGTCCTCTTCCCTCTTCCACAACGTAGACTGTCTTCGGATCGACACCCAAATTCAGACTCTATTTTCGCACCTACCTTTGTGTAACCAATCCCCCAGGAAGTGCCTTCTCGCCCACTACGTCCAAGCATGTTGGTCATGCGTGGTACAGGCCTTCGTCACGAAGACGACTTCAACGAGACGTCGAGTTTCCTACGACGAGAAGTTGGGATCACATCAAGACCCTCGTCTGCTTCTACGATTTTCTGAGTTCTCACGAAATTTGTTACGACAAGACTCGAAGGGCCTTCTCCGAGCTTGTCCCCTCGCTCGAATCATTCAAATCGTTTTCGACCATTCCGAGGAGGTGGAAGGTGATCCGGTCGATATAGCGGGAAAATCCAAAGAACGCAAAGTGTGTGAGCCGCCATGATCCGGGATTTTCTCCCATATTCTGTGGCCCACGCACGATCAGCGGTATGAGATCTTTGGCATAGAACAATTTTTCTTCAAACCCGAAAAAGAGGAGGAGCATTCACGGTCGCACAGTGATATCCTGTACCCTCCGGCAGTACCGCCGGGCACAGGATAGCACACTACTCTGCTGCACGGGATGTACGAGGAGATGCTGAAACTTACGATCCAAGGCGCGGATGGCCATGAGATGAGGATGCGGCGGGTCGACATCAAGTTCGGCACCATCGACGAGTATGACGTATCGAACGCGTTTGGCGAGCTGAGTAAGTGGAAGCGATATGACTATAGGGAAGGCAGGAGTAGGTGGGCAGGTCCATTGCCGGAGTGATGAATGATGATGAATGGACCAATCCAGCCGACGAGATGGGGCTGATCTGTCATCCGATCGATACTGTACATCTGACATGCCCCTTTGTCCATGTCACTCCGCATAAACGCTCTCTGCCCGCGTCCACCTTCCCGCACCCTGCCAAACCGAGCAAATCATGGGCTCCCAGATCCCACGCTTGGTCGGACCTCCCCACTCTTCTGCTCGAGCTGCAGGCAGGAAATCCAGCTTGTCACGAAAGCGTTGCGAGGCGATGTTATGTTCAGGCACAGCGGACACAAGCTGACCGGGATTCGACCTGGGCTCGGTAGCAGTTTCCGACATGGTGCAAACCTTCGATGAGCTGTATCCGGAAATCAGCTACGATTTTCATTGTCCTTTCGGCATTCGAGCTCACCTGCCTGGTAGGCCGAGATACTTGCCAAAAGTGTTTAGCCCGTTACACGAACCGTTCTTCATTACTAGTATACGGAACCTTGGGAAAATCACTCTGTAAAGCTGGGAAAGCCTGCAAGATCCGTCGTCTCATTTGGCAAGATGAACGATGCTTTGCATGCAGTATGACAACGTGTGTGATATATTCGAACAGTACCATCCACCCCACACTCCGATCCAGAATTCCCAAAATCAATTCCTCCAAGACTTCTCCCGACCCCTGCCCTCTGCACCTCCTCTCACATCATAGCCACCTTCAACCTCTCCACATCCGACTTCAACTCCTTGATTCTGACCGGCTTCGTACGCCACTCGTCGACCCCACACTCGAGCAGACCTCTCCGCTTCTGCGCTTCCCCGCTCATGGCCGTCACCGCGATTATTGTAGCTCGTGATCGCCTGTGCTTGGCCTCGATATCCCGCATCTCGGCAGCTGCTGCGAATCCGTCTTTGCGGGGCATGTTGATGTCGAGGAGGACGAGATTGGGGCAATACGAGAGGAACTTCTCGACGGCATCCACGCCGTCGACTGCTTCCGCGTAGTGACAAGCCTGAGAATTATTAGCTTGGTGATGGATGAAGAGGGAGCACTTGCTGTCCGCTTCAGCATCGTCGTCAATATCTTACGGTTCACAGCGTTGTCCTCGACCACCAACACTACATCCCGTCAGCAAGACTATCGGGAAATACTCGAAGACTGCTCACCTCTCAGCGGGTCGTCCTGCGTAGTTTCCTGAACTGCTGGCATGCTCTTCGCTTCCTTGAGCTCTGGCCGGCGAGATGCCGCGCCGGCGGAATCCATCGAGTCTGAAGAGTCCGACCAGCCCAGTGGTCCCGCGAGCGCGGGGAACGGATCCGACGCCTGCTCGTGTGGTGCTGGTCGAAGTGACGGTAGGAAATGAGATTCCTTACTGTTGCCGACGGGCGTGTCATCTTTAGGCAAGACCCCGTCACGCATGTCAGCACCGGACGCGTCGCCGTCTGGGATGGCGCTACCAGGCATTCTAATCGAGGAATACCTCGTGTCTGGGCGGGGAGGATTGGCTGAAGATGGGAGGATTTCGGAATCGAAAGTGATGGCGCTTGACGATGGGCGAAGGGTGCTCACGGAGTCACCTCGAGCAAGATTTGGGCGAGTCGGGCGAGCTGATCCGGGCGTGGTCTCACCAGCCCTTGTGACGGGCGATAATCTGGCGTCGTGCCCACCGACGACATCGGATACGAATGTCTCCCTTATCGGCGGCTCTGCATCTGCAGGTTTCACGATCTGGCTGATCAGAGAAGGTCGGAGCGGTCGGGTCAGGTATGTAGTCGGGATTCTCTGGAGATAATCCTGCGCGGCTGCTTGGGCGCTCGAGGGAGTCAGAGTAGGTGTATCGGGTAGATTCGAACGGCTAGCATTTTCCTTGCCGAGTATGATGATATGGACGCCTGGTCGAGCTTGCCGCGCGAGATCGGCCAGGCGGACTTCCGTCACACCTTCAGGCGCTACGATAAGGCTCGCGTAGTTGATACCGGTGACAACGCGGCAGAAGCGCAGCTTGAGCGTACGCAGCAGACTCTTGCCTACTCGCCTCGTGCCGAGATCCTTGCCATCGAAACCAGCGAGGAAGATGCCGTCCTGCCGGACTGGGTTGTGAGGACGAGAAGATCCACGTCCGGCACCGTTGGAAGATTCCTCCAACTCTTCCTCGTCACTCTCGTTATCCTGATTCAGCAGGTGGAGAGGCACCTCGACGTGTACGATCGTCCCTTTGTAGAGCGTTGACGCGATGGCAAGCTTGCCGCCGAGAATCTCGACCATACGTTGGGCGAGACCCAGTCCGAGACCGGCGCCAGGCATGAATGGGTCGGCCTTGGTGAATGGTAGAAGCACCTCTTTCTCCAGGAAATCGGGAGTCACTGTATGCGCGTCAGACATCCGTACGGCGAGCTGAGAAGGTGGACTCACTTCCTCGACCAGAGTCCTTGATATCGATGGACACGGTGGATAGCTTGATGGAATTGTCGAATCCAGCTGGCAGCACCACATCACGCGAAATGTCCTGGACCGTGACAAGGATGCACCCCTTCTCGGTAAACTTGCAAGCATTGTGGATAATTTCACCCAAGGCCCTGCGTCATATCAGCATTTTTCAGGTCTGAATGAAGGAACATGCCTGACTAGCGGGCCGGAATCATCCGTCATCATCCATCCACCTCGCTGCCTCGGTGTGACCTCCAGGATGACTTCGACTTCATCCATCGGCCGACCACCCTGTACTCTTCTCGACTTGCTCTCCAAAGCTAGCGCGTCCGTCACAACTTTCTCCAGCACCTGGCCAAAGTCCTTTGCACGCGGTGCCGGTGTCGCATCATGATTGACCCATCTACCTGGCCCTTCATCCTCGAGCTTGACATCGTGCCGCGACGAAAGGCGGCCGATGTCGAGTGTGTCGATGATATTCTCGAGGATGTTGCCGAGTGAGAGGCCGTTGGCTTCGATGATCTCGAGCTGTGCGAGCGCCTCGACGCGGTCCTCAGCAGGCATTGTCCCGGCCGAACTAATACCTGGAGCAGTGATGAGTGGAGACTTCAAGGCTTCGAGTGTAGGTGAGTCGCGCGGAGTGGAAAGATGAGGCAAAAGGGCGGATCGGAGCAGGGTCGCTGCGGCATTCAATTGGTGAAGCGGAGTGCGAAGCTCGTGGCTGGCGGCAGCGGCGAAATTGAGCTGCGATCGCTCTGCTAGATGGAGGCGCTCCTTCATCACTGCGGGGCATTAGTGCCTTTCAAGGACTGGCAGCAGGGATCCAGCTCACCCGAAGCGAGTAAACTTCCGGAGATTGTCTCAACAAAATGCATCGCTCCAGCAGGATACGAATACAGCGGATCTGTCCAGCAGGCGACTATCGCGAAGGCGACCTGACTTCAGCTCCGTTGCGTCCGGAAAGCACTCACTTGTCCGTCGAATCCAAATACCGGCATCGCCATGCTTGTCTCTGTTTCAGGGGGCATAAGATGCGTGATACTCTGGGCGATCCCTTCACTGTCGTCTCGGGTATACCATACTCTCCGCGTCTATCCAGTCAGCCCCTTCCTACCGAGCAGACTCACCTTGACATTGCCGGCGATAAAGTCTGAAATGATCTTGCGCGCAGCTGGAGAAGAGGTGAAGTTGAAGGCGAAGCCGTCGTGGGCGCAGCTGTACCCCAGTACTGCAAGCTGCTTGGACCAATCAACCACATTCCTTGCGCTGCATCAACAAGCAGTTGGGGCTCACGTCGTCTTGCCCTTCGACATTCTCCGGTTCCTTCATATACTTCGACCGCTTGAGGTCTGGTTTCCTTCGACCAGGGATGAAAAGGACTTGCGGAGTCCTGCTCGGCGCAGTCACGTCGGTGATGGCCCAGGTCTTGCGTGCTCGTTTCAGGTTGCCGGACTTGGCATATGCTTCGTTATCATCTCCGCGAGCGGAACTAGAGGTCGACGCGGGACCTTGACTTGCCATCGAGCCCGTCTGCATCGACTGGGTCGCAACGGATGTGGAGTCACCTCTTGTCGAAGTGTCTGCTGCAGATGATGATTGGTACGCGGGGTAAAAGAGGTGAAACTGAGAGAGATCGACGACCGCGACAGCGTACGCGTCCAGCGCTTGCCGAATCTCGCGACAGGCCTCGTCATAGATATCGACGTCGTCCTCGGAGACACGAACGTCTGCACCTTCCTTACGCTTCTTGCTGTCAGACGAGGCGGACGAGGTACCGGCGGGCCGACTTTTCCCGGCACGTTCCGCGGGTCGGTTCTTCAGAGATCGTCGAAGGAATTCAACCGAGACTGCATCACGTCAGCTTTAAAGCAGATCAACTCGAGATGACACGGACCTTGATGGAGCTTCGCGCTGTCTACTGCTTGTTGACTGTAGACGAGTTCCAACTGATCGTCAGTTTATTTCCCGCTAGGCGTGCTCACCTCAGAGACGACGCATTCTGCCAAATCCTGCAGCAACAACTGATCCTCCTTGCTGAAGTCCCGAGGCTGGCTGTCGACCACGCACAAGGAACCGATAATCGCGGACTTCGATCCGTTCCCCACGACAAGAGGTGCACCAGCGTAGAATCGGATAGGCCCGTTGCCCTGATCCACCAATGGATTGCTTCTGAATCGCCAATCTTCCTTTGCGTCCGGCACGATCATGCATTGCTTCCCGGTACCAATGATGGTGTGTGAACAAATTGCGATGTCGAGTTCCATCCGTGAGCGGTTGAATCCTATCTCGCTGAGGAAGAGCTGTCGGTCCTTGGCGACGATCGAGACAAGGGCCCCCTTGGCCTTAAAGATATTGACGGCGAGCCGGGTGAATCGATCCATTGTTTCGCGATGAAAGGACGGATGCTCCAATCCCAATCGTCGAATGACACGGAGCCTCCGCCGCAGCGCTCCAAGGGGTTCTCGAGGTGCGGGCATGTATCCGTTCTGCGCGTAGAAGTCTCGAATTCGGCCCCTCTCTGCAGCTTGGTCGTAGTCCATCCCGAATTCAGATACTGAGGTGGAGGAATTGGTGTTGGATTCCAAAAGAGTTGCATCGACCGAGCCTGCGGCCTGACCATGGATTGCAGACCCGGCATAAGAATGGCGCGGTCTCCAACTGCCTTTGGACCCCCTGGATAGGGACTTCGGGGGAGGCCGTTCTCGCGAGGAGACCAGAGGCGACTCCCGTTCCGATGACGATCCCCTCGAGACCGATCGCCCGACAGACGCGAGCTCGGCATTCACTGGTCGTCGCTGACCATCCCAGCTACGTTGACCATGTCGGCTGCCCTTGTTCCCATCCTTGCTTCTGGACGCAGGATCTGGGTTCAAAGTGACTTGATCCAGTTGGCGCATGTTCTCCGTCGTCATCGCTTGCCCATCGGGCGGAGCCGGCTTCTTTTTCTTTGACTTTCGGGGTGGCCGTGAGCCAGACGGAAAGTTGGATGGGAGAGACGCGTTGAGAATGTTGGGGATGTCAGGATCCTGATTGGCTGGTCCGGAAGCGGAGACGTCGGGATGTAAGTCTGAATGATCGGTACCGGATGAGTCGGGTCCAGAAGAATCCTGGAGGGGAGTGGGACCACCGGATTTGCCGGATAGCGGGATGGTACGGGATCTAAGAGCTGGAGCGGGACCGACGACTGGTTTGGGGTCTTCCAAAGATGTGGCAGCTAGGGCTTTGGAGACGCCTTCAACCGGGGGGATGGGTGCTGGAGATGACGGAGAATCCGCGAAGTTGCTGGTGTAGAACTCGCCCAGAGAATACCTGATGATCGTATACCTAATAAGCGAGAATCAAGCTGGTCGTAATGATTTACGCACCGTGTGATGAAGTTGTCCCATTCTTCAGCTGTACGCGGAGCGCTCACACCGGACGACCGCAGCGGCGCTCCGCCCTCTAATACGACCGGTCCAACTTCTTCTGCTCCACACCCATTCTGTGGTCGTGAGGCGTCCATCTATTGGCGAGACAGGGCGAGGAGGGCGGAAGAAAGAGCGGTCTGACAAGGATCAGACAAATCGAGGTGGATGGGGACGGTCGAGCAACAATCACGTCGAAGGACTCATGTATCGCAGCGCCGGGGGCAAGACACCATCGCGTATCCGGTAGAGATCTGATGATTCGTCAATGAGTTGGAACAAAAAACGCGTTATCGATCAAAAATGACAGAGGTGATATGCCGTGATAATCCGCTAGATCGGCAAGCAAAACGTATCAGTGCAATCCCGGATGCAAAAACTCGAGGCCTGGACCCCAGCCCTGGGGCATTACGTGAGCTTCCCTGCAGTTGTACCGAATATACTCAACGCCTATGTCTACGATGACTGCTCCACGTCACAAGCGTCAGACTGACGATACCGAATGATCGAGAGCCTTGCTGCGACTACGACAAGGTTCTTCTTCGGCGTTAGCGATGGATCTGCTCCCAAAGCGAAGCAATCAGGCGGGACGAAGAAGACAAAGGGATGAAAGGAAATGAATGGGAAGAAGGGGAAAGGATCCAAGACAGCGACAGTGACGATGGCGATCTCTTCGCCCTCAAGAAAGGCGTCGGAGACGAAACGCGCACGCCTCGTGCGCGTGAATACCCTTTCGATTCTCATTCACACGGCTCAGCAGTGCAAATTCTTCGCCTCCGCCGCTGCGACCCTCCTTCCGAATCTCGAGTATCTGCGGATCGTCCAGTCAACCATCGGCTCTCTCTCTTCCTTCCCACTGTGTGATTTCGACGAGTCGTGTCCCTTTATCCGAGGCCTCAATCCCCGAAAGATCACGTTCCGCAACGTCAACCATCAGGGTCTTCCGATCCCCGAGTTCTGCGACTGGCAGCCATCCCGCCTCGAAATGGTGTCTTCTTACCTTCCCCCGGATGCGAAATTCCTCCACGTGAATGGAACGGTAGAATGATCAGCTACAACATGATGGAATCCTTTCCGAAACAACGAATATCAAGATCGTATTCGCTCCATACGCGATCACCAAGTTCGACGAGCTTTGTGAAATGTATGGCGACTCGGATTGTTACGGTTGTGCGGAGTTCGAGTACTAAACAACGCTGGAGGACGGGCTGGTCGTGTTTCTCGAGACAATTTGTTTCTCCAAGCAGGACGTACGAGATCTTCGGCCTTGAGAATATCTTTCTCGAGCTCGAATCGGAAGAGGACACTGCCCGGACGAGCGACTACGGCGGTATCGATACGGCACTCCTTCAGTCTAGGGTGGAAAAGGGTCCTCAGGGAGACCGGCGTGAAACAGGGCTCATCGAAACAGGGGCCAAGAGGCTCGGCGCAGTCTGTCAAGAGGGACTGGGTGAAGTTCATGTCTCGGACGGATTATATCTCTTCCGACTTTATCAAGGGCGAGTTGAACGACACCAAGGAGTCGGTCATGGCGACTATTAGGTCCAATTTGGAGGCGGAATGGCGTGACTGACGACCTGGATGATAACAAAGGGTGAGTAGGGTGAGTTACTCGCTGCTGTTGCCTTGGGTTGTCTCAGCTAATTGCCATTAGGTGCCACTACACCATTAACGATATCATACGCTGTTCCTTTCCCTCAAGAAAAAGAATCTATGCGAGATTGACGATATGCACTCATGGCATGAACTATCCCCCTTTCACGTGTACTCGATGCCACATGACTTCCGGTCGCATGTCTCGCGGCACCAAAGCGGCATGGACGAGAGAAAGGACATCACACGGAGCTTGTCCTCAAAGGATGCACTGACTCCACTGCTACCCCTGCTCCACCACATCGACCAATCAACCCAACGCACAACACTGACTATTCGCTACAGCACCAACTTCAGCCACGATGAGCAGCGCCCCCGGTGCCTCCTCAGCGTCTGCTGCGGCCAAAGAGCGCCGCGCCGCCGCCGACGAAGAGAAAGCCGCCAAGAAGAGATACAAAGACAAGAAGGTGGACACGACAACGGTCGAGGAAGTGATCGACCCGGGCGAGCTTGAGGGATACTTTGAACAGGGTGAATGGAAACCTGCTTGGGGGAACGTCGAGTTTGTCAGTACTCCTCCACTCCAGTGCGTGTCGGTGGATGGTTGAACTGATGGGTGGGCAGGATGATGATGCTTGTCTGAGGAATGTTACGATGCAGGGGAAGTTCAAGGATGGGTTCTTTGTCCCGGCGGGCACGTAGGTGTTTTCTACCTTTTGTCGTGCTGGTCTGAATAGGGGTAAGGATCCTTCCGCTTGGCGCCGCGTTGCCGGAGATGACGGTGTTAAAGTACGGAGGGTGAGCAGCTCCGATTTGAGAGTCCAGTGATAGGCTGATGAAGGGTCAAGCTACTTCCCAGCAGGTACTTCGTTCCAGGGCGGAGTGATGATTCCCCTGCACGCGAGGATGGTCAATATCTTACCGGAGGAGACTAAGGATCCGAGACATATTGCGGAGGAGAGCTTGTGTCTGGTGCAATGATCGGTGATAGGGAGTGTGACCTGCGACATGATACCACTTGTAGACTAGGTATCTGTCGCAGTACACAGAGTCGAATGGCCGGGAAGCGATACATCCCGATGTGAAACCAAGAGGGCCGCCGGGATCGAGGCGTTGACACTTTCTCGCGAGGACTTGTGTATGACTCAGGTCAAGTGAAACGTAGCTCGTGCATCGCGTTCTTTGTGACACATCTATCCGTCCAACCGAAAACCCTCATTCTCCAACGAGTTCGCCAGGTCCTCCTGATTCGGGATCATGTCGGCGTTTGAGCCGGCTGGACCAGGGTGATGTTATCTCCTGTGATGGTCATTGCTGGTCAGCGAGCGGATAAGATCTCGTCTGAGGAAAGACACACCTTTCAGTAATATACGTCCTACAAAGTCGGAGTGGTCAGCTAAAGCTGATTTCAAGATCGTAGTGCAGGTCAGGCCGGGACTGCAAGAAGGACGTCGCCCTCAGAACAGCCCGGGCCGACAAACGCGATGACGCCCGGGAAAGGGGACAGCACGACTCACCCAGCTCTCGCCTCGCCTTCACCTCCTTCCCTTGCTTCTCCGTGTACACCTCCTCCGCGTCATCCAGCACGACATTCATAAACTCGTCAAAACCCTGCTCGCCAAAGATTCCGAGGGAGTAAATTAATGGATATTCGATAGGGAACGACGAAGGGATTGATGGGTGAACGGGATGGGGACAAAGGTGAGCATGAAGAGGGAGCACTCATCAGCCTTGTTCTCGAAAAGAACTTAACATGACGCACGACAATGAATGCCTCCAGCCGGAACTCGCTGTTATCATACAGCCAAACGAGGACTCGAGTGTGTTTTTGGAGGTAAGAGAAGAGGATGTTGATGGGCTAGGTCGCATTCAGGACGGAATCTCTGTTACGGGAAGGATATCAGAACTCACCTGGACCATCACTTTTCGGCCGCTCATCTTGCTTGACTCAAACTTCTAGTAATGTGCCCGCTAGGCGTATCACTTGCTGGTTAGAAGGAAGTGCAGGTGTACCCCAAGGTTTGTACCCAGCTTTCAGCTTTCGCGAAATAGATAGATGTTGGGATAAAACTAAAGAATTCTTCCAAGAATATGGTCATTCCCGACGGAAGGCCGCGACTGCTCTTTCGAAAAGGTTGGAAGTTGATACTATACGAGAATACATACGGTGTGGTTTAGCGTGCTTGGATTTCTTGTGAGTGCTATAGCCTCCTCGTCAGCGGATCTCCTGGATCGAGGCGGCCCTGGCTCCTAAGAGCCAGAGTCCGACCTACTGTCTATTCACAAGCCGTTGAGCAACAGGCGAAGCGCAAGAAGGCCGTGCTGGGTGTAACGACACCATATCCCTACGGGTAGCAAGCTGTTGGTGTGCGAAGGTGCTGACGCTGCGCTTCCTCAGATCCGGTATGACGACGCGGAGATACAAGATCCATGTGCCAGCTACCACAGCAAACGTTGGACCCGGCTTCGATGTCTGCGGCATCGCCCTCTCCCTCTCGCTCACGCTCCTCGTCACCATCCCATCCTCCTCTCCCAGTACATCATCAACTCTCCCTCAGATCACCTACACCGGCCTCGACGCTTCGAACGTCCCACTCTCCCCCTACAAGAACCTCCTAACCCGAGTCACCCTCTATGTTCTCCGCTCGCACGACATTCCCACTTTCCCGCCCGGCGTTATCATCCGTGCACACAACCGAATCCCTTTCGGTCGAGGTCTCGGCTCCTCCGGCGCCGCAGTCATCGCCGGCGTCCTTCTCGGTGACCTTCTTGGGAACCTCAAACTCTCCACCGAGCGACGACTTGATTTCGCGCTCATGGTCGAACGGCATCCGGACAACGTGACTGCGGCACTCATCGGCGGGTTCGTCGGATCATACCTCAGAGAACTCAATCCGGAAGACATGTCGGCAGCAGCGATACCACTGGCCGAGGTGTTACCTGAATTCCCGCCGGATGCTGGACCGGACTGGGGGATGGACCCCCCTCGAGCACCGAGAGATATTGGGCATTATGTGAAGTTCCCGTGGGCGAAGGAGATTAGGGCGATTGCTGTGATGCCCAGGTTCGAGCTGCCGACGGCGAAGGCGAGAGGGGTGTTGCCGCAGATCTACACTCGGAAAGACCTGGTGAGCTTATTCCAAACTTGCTTCCTTTTGCTCCGCGGAGCCATCTGTGAGTAGGATTTGATGCTGACGACGCAAGTGCAGGTGTTCAACCTCCAGCGATTAGCGGTTCTTACGACTGCTCTCGGCCGATCGCCACCAGATCCGGAACTGATTTACGAGGCGATGAAGGACCGGATACACCAGCCTTACAGAATGGCTTTGGTACGTTCCCGTCCTTCACCACTGCCTGCCCTTTCGATATTCAGAGAAATGCGGTTGACAAGCTTGCGCAGATCCCTGGTCTCCCTCAAATCCTCTCGACCCTGACACACCATTCCCACCACGGTCTTCTCGGTATCTGCCTATCCGGAGCCGGACCTACCATCCTCGCACTCGCCACTCACAACTTCGACACGATAGCAGCGGAGATCGAGCGGATATTCAAGACGGAGGGCGTGGAGGTGGATTGGGAGGTCCTGACCGTCGAGGAGAGGGGAAGCTGGATGGAGGAGGTAGGCGAGGATGCGGCTTTAGACACGTAAAGAGCTTCGTGACCTTCACTATTTCATTTATAATCTCATTGCATTACGCTGTTGATCGGATGCAGCGTCGGCACCGCAATAAGCGGTGATTCGGAATTCGCTCCGAGAAGCTCCGAGGCCATTTTAGCAAAATTTTCCTTGTTAGTTGCCGCTCGTGCACAGGTTCGGATGTTTATGGGGGGCCGACCCGATCCGATCCAATTCCCGCAAGCAAATCTTATATTTTTTCCTCTTCACATCCCCACACCCTGCGTCTTTCTCCACACTCTCCCGCTAGTCTTCAACTGTTATCAACACTGTCATCCACCTCGAACCACGGTGGTATCGTTTCAACGAAATTCATACACCGGTATCGAGTGGCGGAGGATATAGCGATAGCCCGGAGCCTGGACCTGATCTAATTTGGGTGAGTACGCAACACCCGCTCGAGGTACCGGAATCAACCACGGGGCTCCCCCCCCCTTCCAATCTTTTCATCACGCCACCATTCCTCTTTCTCCAACATATTTTACAACTCTTAAATTCTCTACCTGTATCCCGTCCTTCGCTCTGTCGATTTGGCAATCGATCGATCTCGCGCCGGGGTCCATATCGCTCTCTCGGCGCATCGGCGTTCGACTCTCCTGTTTCGGACGCGTTATCTGGGTACTCGTCGAGGATTGAGGTGTCTTTGTTCGTCAGTCCGGTGGTCCATAGCTTCTTAGTGAGAGGGATTGCGGCCTGTCGGCGTCAGGGAATCTTTGCATTGGCGAGAGCAGTGAGAATCTACAATGGGGCTCGAGAGCGGGGGCGTGATCGCGGAATTGATCAGACACGTTCGCAGGTCGTGTTCCGTTGATTCCTCTTTGCCTTCCTTTCACTTCGACAACACAATCGCATCACTGTTGGACGAGATGACGTCTGGACTAGGCTGATAATATCTTTAGTAGTCGACAAACCCTTATCGTGTCATCGCTGCTCATCATATCCCCGCCTTTCCTCCGAAGCACCATCTATCATCGGCGAGTCCTTCATCCCTTCCCAAAGGCTGCACCCTCCTTTCCCCACGAGATCCCTCGCTTTCACCCTATCGATCACACGGCACCGCGATCACTCGTCCACACAACTGGGAATTGATATCTTTCTCGCCTTTGCCACCCACTCTCCCGGCATGACGGGTACACCGCCGCCCAACATGGCGGCCGCCGACACCTCTCTGCCGAATCTCCAGAACCTACCTGCGCCCATTCCGGACCCCATCACAGGACGACTCGACCCGAATGATCCGACAGTCAGGGCGCTCACGGAGGCGGCGTTGAACATGGATAAGAGCAAGATCCCGAGACCGTACAAGTGTCCTCTCTGCGACCGGGCTTTCTATCGCTTGGAGCATCAGGTGAGTCAGCCGTGCTATCTGATGTACGGAGGCTGATGTTCGCAGACCCGTCATATCCGCACTCATACCGGCGAGAAACCCCATGCTTGCACACATCCCGGATGCGACAAGCGCTTCTCCCGATCGGATGAGCTCACTCGACATGCGCGGATCCACCTCCCTTCGGCACCTGAGAATGGCCTGGGTGGGAAAGTGAAAAGGCTTTCAGAGGATGACGTGGGTGGACTTTCGGGCGCAAGAGGGGCTATGCTGATATGCCGCAGAGCGATCACGAGGACCACCGATCTCAGCACATCCCTCAGCTCGGCCCCTCGTACAACATGGATTTCGACCGGCCCGATTACGCGTCGAATCCTTATTCCCTCAACTCACTCCAAATGGGCAATTCAGCAGGAGGTTTGAACGACATCTCGGCTCTCGCTGCGGCAGCATCGGATCAGCTGTATGAGCTTGAGCGACATGAGGCATTCAGAAGAGCAGAATACGACCTACGCCGGCGTCAACTCGCAGAGTCGAGATCGAAGAGCAATGGCGGCAGTCCAGTTGGCACGCCGAGCGGGTATGGCGCGTATGGCTTTTCGAACGAGCGGGACAGATGGGCGTTGCAAGGAGCTCCGGCAGCGGGTGGTGGGCAAATCGTGTACCCCATTTCCGCTGGTCAGCCGGCAACTGTGAATCACCCTGCTGTACCTGCTGGTACTCTCGCCGATCCGACTTATCTCGTTCCCCCCCCTTGCTGTCACGAGGACTGCCACAAGAGCTATCGAAAGCGGCTCAAGGTGGCGAAGCAGACGCAGGCATGCCCCAACTGCCTCACCACGACACACGGCGGAGGATCGATCGGCCATCCCGGTATTGGCGGTGCCGGTCCTGGACCAAGCGGCGGTGGCGGAGGCGATAGTCACCACTCGAGCAGCTCAAACACTCCGAAAGAGCGGTCCAACGTGAACTCGTCAGAAGATCTCTCCAAACTCGGCGGTGGCGGGGGCGGCGGAGGCGGAAACTCGTACAATCTACACCACCACAATCTGCATCATCAGCTCGCTCGTCTTCAGCAACAGCACCTTCTCGCCTTGCAGAAGAGCCATCAAAACGGCCACCGGCGATCGGTAGGCGTCCAAGGCGCGTCAAGTAATCTTAGACCGTATACCCATGATCTCGCCTCCCACCGTGGCTTCTCCTCCGCTCATGCATCCCGGGCGCCGAGTCCATCCTCAAGCGACTCATCGGATGACGAGCTGGTGCCAATCACCGCCTTCGACTTCACTCCTGCCACGAGCCCAGTCCTGGCGAGTTTGCGACACATGAGCCTTTTGCAGGGCAAAGCGACGACTGCGCCAACATCCGCAGCGACCAGTCCCATCCATTCACGAAACCCTAGTCGAGCGACATCGCCCGTCGAAGGTCACAGCGCCATGTCTGGCAAGCACGGGTACGGATCCCACACATCGCGGGATGCTAAGCACCGGTCTCATCCCTACACTCACCACTCGACTACGCCGAACTCGCCCCACTTCGCGCCGGTCGAGACGCGTGTCTCCCCGCCTGACCTCCATCGTACCTTGTCGGGCTCCAACAGTTACGGTCGGCCATCGGTCGAGGACATCCTTAATTCGTCCGCCCTGCCTCCTCCACCTCATCATAGCGATCGGATGCTACCTCCTCCAAACTCATCGACGTCCTTCGTCTCGAGTAATCTTCCCAGCGCGAGCTACTCGCTCTCTTCGCAGCCGGCCAGTACACACGTCAGCCCCAACACTTCTCCCGCTTCGAGTCCGGCCCATTCCGTCTCGCATAGCCTCCTCGCTCACTCGGTACATGCGGCATTTGGGATGACTCCGATCTCGGGGAAACATCATCAGACGAGCCCGCCTCACAAGCTTGCGCCACTGAGCATCGGTGGGAATACGATCCGAGGGACTTTGCCGAGCTTCAGCAGGGGGTCTAGCCCGGTTCATCTCATGGGGATGGAGGTGGATGGGCAGGCGTGAGCAGTGCTTGATAGTGGGTGTGAATCCTTCCCTGTATGGATGTCGAATGGTGGATTTCGAAATAGATTACATAGATGGGTTATGCAGGACATTCAGGAGACCTGATCCGTGCCGGCGACGCTTCTGCCTCCACTTGATTCTGCTGCACAGCAGATCGCTTCTATCTTTACAACCGTGTTTCTGGAGCCAAAAAGTATTTGGCAGATCGTTCCGAATCTCAGCATGCCCCTCACCACCACCGGATCATCCCTCCGCCACCTCCCACTGTTCTTCGCATACTGTCCCGACCGAGCCAACGTCCTGCCCAAACGTCTCGAAGTCCGACCTGCTCATTGGGCCCGGTGGGCTAAAGACCGCGAAGATGGCTGTGGCGGTACGTGTTTTCACTCTTTCCAACCTGATCTCCACGCCGTCCCTTCCGAACCCTACCAGTCTCTATCCGCATCCGCATTCTATGATCCCAACACCCGCTTCCGCGCTTTCGAAGCCGCGAGCTGACAACGCTCCCCCAGAATTCGGCCTCGGTTACCGTCCCCCACCTATATCCCCGCCCCCGTCAACTCCACTACCAGAAGGTATCCAACCCATGGCCGGCTCGCTCCTCCTCTTCCGCGCAAAGTCACTCGACGAAGCGTGGGTAAGGATCAGGGACGACGTGTATTGGACGGAAGGGGTTTGGGAGAGGGGGAAGTGTGTGGTTGAGGAGTTTATTAGGCATGAGTTTTATCAGGATGGCGAGGGATCTTAGCGAGCTCAGCGAGATGGGGAGGTCGGCCGGGGCGGCATAGTAAAGGGTTAGAGGTCAACGGTCAACTTCCCCAATGAGGCGAGGAGATCGAACGAGCAGAGGAAGATAGGCAAACTTGCATGGTTGATACGATCCTCTAGCACAAGCTCAATACTCCCATTACTTCCTCATCTCGTCGCAGCAGGCCAATCCCGTCGCGAACGTTTCACCCCTCCACATTGGGTACGATGCCAGGAACAAACGCGACGCAAACGTGTTACGCCGGGAGAGTCGTAGGCTGCTCTCAGGGTAGCAGTGCGGATGCTATCAGGTACCCGCACGGGATGGAGCACGCGGTTGTACGGATGACGCGTTGTACAGAGTTGCATAAGACTGCGGCTAGAATAGGCGACTTGTATTGTAACAATAACAAAACGTGCATGATGAAGTGACTCCTTCCAGGCGATTGACCAGCTGATCACGTCAATGCCAAGACAATCGAGCTGTTCTCGCAAGTTACTGATAGAAGACGTCGGAAGTCTGGGCGAGCGATGGGAAAGAAGGCCTGTGTGCTCGTGATTGCTTGGGACGGCCAAAGGACCCCCAAGCTAGCGCTCATCACGGCGAGGTCCGAGCGTAGTCCCGTCTTGGTATCATCATCAACCAATCACCGTTTCCATCATTTCCTCAGCCCTGAATTCCAACTACACATGAAGAGGCCTTCCCCTCCATCATGTCTCGAAAGAATATCTACCCATGCTGGGCTCACACTCTCCTGGCCCTCCCGGCTCTGTCCACTCCCGAGATGCTCGAGCGCAACCTTGCCTACCACTCGCCCTACCTCGACAACCCATCCTAGGTATCAATATCGACGCACTCCACGCTCCTCACCTCAATTCAAGCCACGAGATCAAGTGGGATATCCGGAAACGTAAGGCTTAGGAGGTGTAACCTTCCGGCTCGCCTGATACTTATACCTACTCGGGGTATGGTCTCGGTGTGTCCGATTGGGACAATGCGACTCACGTCTATGCCGGGGAGCTCAACTATACTCACGCTGTCGCTTCGGGTGGGGTTCTTTCCTCATATTCGGATGGGAAGGAATACTGATGAGACTAGGTGACCCGTATGACTACAGTGTGCTGCTTTGGACTCGAGCACAGCCGGTCGGCGCATACCGCGTGATGTGCCCATGTGTGTGGAGTACAAGGTCTACTCCGGGCTCAACGCAACCGACGACTTCGTCTCCTGCGGATACGATCTCACCAATGCCGACGTCGACTTCACCGTCAAGGTCAGTCCTCTTCGAACCATACTCCTTGATCTATGCTGATATGGGTGACAGGTGTAAGGGACCGGCCTGACCGGGAACTCGTACTACTCGTATCAATTCTCGAACTGTGCCGATCCATCGAACGCTTCTCCCGTTGGCAGGACACTTACTGGGCCAGGCCCGAACGCGAAGAAGGTCCCGCCTCAGCGCTTCGCCATCTACAGTTACTCCAACGACCCAAAGTGCGTTCCCTTTCACTCTAGTATATCTCGCTACCGATACTGATGATGAGGGACAGCGTTTTCTTCTCGGCATACCCGGGTCCGACGGTATACCAGGACACAGATTACGTTGTCCATGTCGGTTCGCCTTTGGATTATCGTTGAGGGAGAGTGGCACTGATGAGAGGATAGGCGACTATATCTACGAGTCAGGATCAGAAGTCAGGCTATCGGGCAAGTTCTATCAAACGGCACCGAACTTGCCACGCTCGATGATTATAGGCAGAGATACAGCGAGTACCGAAACGACGTAGGCTTTCGAACCGCTCTACGGGAGCCTGCTAATTTTTTGCTCTCCTCTCCCTCCTACCTGTCATGCTTCGATCCGCTATTCATATCCTGATGCACGCCGTTTCCCCGCCGCGCTCACAGCCCGACCTGCAAGACATGCACCTATAATTCCCGATCATCGCCATATGGGAAGACCACGAGACGGCCGCTAAAACGACTGGAAAGCCGGATCGACCGACTCGAACGATTCCATCCCGACTGGGGGATGCAAGTACAGCGGCAACACGACCTGCTTCACCGATCGAGAAGCGCACGCAAAGAGGGCTTACCATGAATGGATCCCGTGCCGTCAGGTCGATATTTCAGACGAGTCGCGGATCTGGAGGGAATTCAGCTTTGGGGATCTGGTGGATGTTGTCCCGCTCGATACGAGGAAGTGTATGACCGGGATATCACGGGTGAGCTGGCGGCATACATCTGATAGTTGTTGAAACGAGGATTGACGGGAATAAGATGTCTTATACAATCGGTCAGTATCTTGTGCTATTCTCTGGTGGCGGGATCACAGCTGACGCTGGCCGGTCTAGGGAATATGTTGGTCAACTCGCGATCCAGCTCAATTCCTCCCGCTCGATCGCGGGCCCAGTCCAAGAACAGTGGATCATGGACTCGTTGAAGTCGTCCCAAGATCGCGGGACAGTCTGGCGTATGATCTTGAACCAGGTCATCTTTGGCTCGTAAATTTTGTCTTCTTTCCCCAACCGTAAGTATGCTGAATAGACTTCAAGGATCAACGAGACTTATACCAACACCAACCCCTTCTCTCCGAACGCTTTCGTGATCGACTATGATGGTGAGCTTGAGCGAGCCTGAACACGACTCACAAAGCAGTTTGGGATGAGCACCAGGCGGAACGGCAGCGGACTCTGCAGTACACCTATGACAAGTCGATCGATAATGTCGTGATCTACACTGGCGACACGCAGGCTTTTTGGTGGGTCCCTGCTCATCTCCTCCGCGAAATGCCAGAAGGGGAACCGCAGCGGTTGACAAAGCGCTCCATCCCCTTCCTCCTGTAGACTTCCCCTTCCTGGTGTTTGCGCGGCCTACGTCTGCGGCCCAGGTCTCACATCCTCGTCTCCCTTTTATCCGACCCTTACAATCCCAGACTGTGCGGTCTTGTTGTCACTCTGCCACCTCGGGCTGAGGTCAGAGCTGAGATGAAAATGCCAGGCGATTCGAGAATGCCCTCGATACCGTCTTCACCGGCAATATCGATAGCAACAAGACCCGCCCTATCGCCACGACCACCAACTCGCACCAACGCGGCCAGATCGTCGAGTATGGCGGCACGGCAGTCAGTTCCAACGGGTGGGGAGCGAGCTGAGGGACCGCCGAGAACGCCCCGACCGGTGCCAAGGGGCTCGTCAAATCCAACAGAGGTCTTCTGTACTCTGAGTGTTTCTGTGCGTTGTCCTGCTACAACTGGATAGGCTATATGGGCTGACGCCTGGTAGATCGTGGGTACATGCGAGTGGAGGTCTCGTACGATAACATCACCACCTCGTACTACCGCTATCCCGGGAACCAACAGATGAGGGTCGAGCAGAATCGGACGCTGGGAATCCAGTTCGTACAGAAGGCGGGAATCAACCAGGTTCAGAGACCGTTGCCGAAGGCCAATTTCGGTGTGACGAAGCCGGCCAATTGAACGAGGTTCGGTACACTGGACGAATCGCTGTATGAGGGGCTGAAGACTATACGGACGAAAATGCTCCTCGTTGGGGACTGTGAAGCGGAGGAATACCTCTTCGCGATTTGGCAGCGATGGGTACTCTGCCCAGTAGATGCGCGTCAATCATGCAGCGGTCCATCATGTTCCGTCACCCTGTATCCCCTGCAAAGCGTTCACAAGCCCCCTTGTCTCCTCATCCCTCCACCCTTCCTGACCAACCACCTCATCCCCTATCCCATCTTCCTCAAACCCAGCTTGCTCCGGTTGGCCAGCATCAGGCCAAAGCCCCACCTCCCCAGTCGCCCACATCCACCCCTCCCCCTGACCCCTCGGATTCCTCCCCCGTCGCGTGAGCGAGCGAGGCATCGCGAACCTCCGATGTGAGGGTGCGACGTGTCCCGCTTTCGCTGCGTGCTCGGCAACGAAAGCAGGGTTCGAGCGGGCATTAGCTTGTTGTGACGAGATGGTGTCGAGTTGGCGATATATCTTGTTCAGCTAACAAGGTAAAATCAGCTTTCGAGCCCAGCTTCCTTGTCTTCCGATGAGTCCAAGAAGAGAGATAGCTGGACTCACCGCCTCAGACCTCCACCGTGGCGTCCGCACCTCTAAAACCTTCTCTGCCAAACCCTCCGCCCAACCTCCCTTCCCCCCCCCGCTCTCATCCTTCCGAGCACTCAGCATCGTCTCCCAGCGCTCCTTCCTTTCAACAGCCATGTCAACATCCTCCTCCTTTGCTGACGAGTCTTCCCCGACTGAAGAGTACTCGGATGACATGTAGTCAATGTGTAGGGCTGAGGGTGGGAGTGTCGTGGATGGGGTGAAGAGCGGATCGAGTGAGGCTTTGGCGCGTTTCTTCTGTTTCTACAGCCACACCATCCATCAGCGAACGGTCCCCACAGGCTGTTCAGCACGAATATGGCTGATTGTCGCCCCAGCTTCTGCGCGCGGATAGGGATAGTGACTTACTAGATCCTTCCTCGCCCACCGCCGTCGTCCTTTCGCATAGCGCTCCTTCCTCACCGCCTGACCAGGGTCCGTCTCCGTCATATACCTTTTACAGAAGTTCAGGAACGCCGTCTTTGCCGCGGCCTCCACGCCGACTCTCAGCCACACATACACACCGGTAATGCTTCACTCACCGACACGACCTCCGGATCCAGGTCATCAGGGGGTATCTTTGTCCATTCCCCATCCCCCACTTCTTCGAGCAGTTGATTCGCGATCTTCTCCACCCACTATCCGGATCCGTTAGTAAGCAGAGGGAAGAAGGGAGGGACGCCGACGGACTGAGGTGTTTAGAGGTTCGTTTGGGACGAGCCAGTTGGGCACGAAGGCGTAGCCAATCGAAGAGGCGGAGGCGGGGAAACCGGGGAGGTCGACTATCCCTGTCGGAGCGGGGAGGGGGTCTTCGGGGGAGATATGGATGGCGAAGCGCATCTAGCCCAGATCATCAGCTTAAACTCGGCAAACCTGATTGATAGGGGGTAGACGGGAAGTATCGTTCAGACATGACATCGACGGCGTCAGGAAAGGGAAGGATGGTTCGTATGATGGAGGTGGAAGATTGACCCACCTTCGTCCGTATAGCTTTCCCCAACTCCGTCCTCCGTCCCTTTTCAACCCTCTTCCCAGTCCCCTCATCCCTCTCAGCCTTCGCTCTCACTCTCGACCTCTTTCCTCTCTCCATTCCATCTCCCTCGCCACCTACCTCCAACCTGGGTGTCGCTCGTTTCCGATTCGGCCTTGATACTCGGGATGGAACATTGGCTAGGGTGTTGGAAATGGGAGCATGGCCGGTCGATCGACGGAGACGGAGGAGCTCGGCTTTGAGCTGATCAACGGACCATCCGTCGAGCTCGGTACCATCTGCAGGTACGTGGTCGGGTGGGTGAGAATGGAGGTGAACGAGGACGTCAACGATCGCCTCGGTGCTCGTGTTTTCGCCTTGCTTCTGATTCTCGGGCGATTCGCTTTGTATTTTGCGAGAGTCTTGCGGATCCATTGAGAAAACAGGGGGGGGGGGGGAGGGGGGAGGGGCGATGGATGATGCTGACATGTGCGGGAAAGACTTTGTGGGGTGTGTGTCAGGGAGGCAATAGGCTTGGGAAACAAGCGGAGATATTGGCCGATCTCCGGAAGTGGTCGCGCAAAACGGGACGCTGTCAAAAACTCCCCATCTCAAGTCTCGATAGCCAAGTCTGCCGATTTCATGTGGTCAGTGTTCGGGAACTTTACTTTGGCTCATCATGATGAGCTGATTGAACCTCCAGCAAACACATCCTAAACGCCCAAGTCTCCATCCGAGCACCCTGCTGCCGTCAATTCTTCGACGTAAGTCCAGTCAGCCTCTCAGCTTGGTCCGAACTCTCGAAGAGCGCGCTCGTACGCGAGGACTGATGGATTTCGCTTAGTGTCCCGAATGCCATGCCGAAAGCCAAGATCATGTGCTGCGAAGGACGACAGAAATGATCTTCATGTGCAAGAAGGTGTGTGTTCCCATCTCAGGCTGGGCGAAGGAAGTGGGACCAGGCCGCTGGATGTCTCTTCGCCACCTTTCATCCAACCTAGTACCGAGCTGACAAGACGATGTAGTGCAAGAAGGCGTTCAGGAAGGATATGACGGCGTACGAGGAAGCCGACGAGTACTGTCCGCATTGCGATAATCAATATGTCAGTCACTCCTCCCTCACTCCACCCCCTTCCTACGCATGAGGGCCCTCATTTGAAGTACCGCTGATTGGGAACAGCTTGTCGAAGCGAAGGAGCCGAGAGCGATGGTTGGGGTCGAGGGGGAGGATGCGAGGGTCGATGCGCGGTACGTCCGCCCCTCCTCAGTCGTCCTGCGCCTTTCATTTTGGATCTTATTCCGTCGAGATGACGCTTGGTTGGCCAGTGCTGACGAGCTCCGCAGGATGCTCAAAGACGATCGAGTCAAAGCTGTATCTGAGCGGAGTCTGTTTGCCCAAGGGGACGTGAGCGACAAGCTCGAGCGGCCAATCTGGTCAGGGTGACGCTCCCCATTCCATATCATCATCATCGCATGCAGCATTGTCACACCTCATATGGCTTGATGGCGGAGTCCGGGAGGTGGCATTATCCATCGTCTCAGAAATCAACCGCCCTCCTCCTAATCTCCCATAACCTACTCTCCTCCCTCCTCTTCCTCTCCTCCGGCCCCTCCTCCATACCAGCCCTTACGACCCAACCCTTCAACTCCTCCTCATGCCTCTTCCTCGCCTTTCCACACTCCCTCCGCAGTGCCAAATCCGATACCAACCCCAAAGCCCCCTCTCCCCAACTCATCACCGACCCTCCAGCGCTACTCTCACTGGCCACCCGACTACTCCTCTCCGAACTCCCCAGTCCAGTCCTCACGCTGACCAGCTTCCGTCCGCTGGCCCGGGTGATCGTCGCTCCCGGATCCTCATCCTCATCATCCGCCATCCCCTCGAACGGATCATCCTCATCCTCATCAAGGTTACTAACCCAGCACATCCGTTCCGGATCAAACTTCATGTCGCCAACGACCTTGACGAAACCCGTGTCGGGACCGCCGGGTGAGGCGATACCGGTCGGTGGGGTCTTGGTGTAGTGCTTGATTAGAACGGGTCGGGCGGAGGAGGAAATGGGGATGGAATCGAAAGTGTCGAGGATGGATTCGTTGCCTTCCCAACATACTTTCTCGGGATTCCAGATCATCTCGCCAACGACTGAAATGCGCGTCAGCGTTGCGTGCGAATGATGGAGATGCGAAAGACTGACCGGTGGGCTTGTCGATCTGTCCGAGGTTGAACAATGCCGGTTCCCTCGGACGATTCCGCCTGACTGACCCAGTCTTCTCCCGCTTCTCCACTTCGGTCTTGCCCTGGACCTTTGGTTGAACTTCATGTCCTACGCCCTTCATCAGTTTGGGGTTTTGTGCGTTTGAGAGGAAGGCAGACATGCCTCGCATACTCCGCTTTGCTCCTAATCGTTGGACGAATTGGTCAATGCCCTCCCGTTCCAGACCATCCCCGTATCCCCTCGTCCGCCTCGGCTCGTCCACCACCCTCACCCAGCTTGGATACCCTGGTGGAGATTTAGGCGTCGAGATCTGCCCGGAACCGCTCGTACTCATCGAGCTGGAAGACTGCGAGTCCGGGAAGGTCGAGCGAACCGACGGGCGGGAGCGCGCTTGTGAGCTGACTGTCGGCATGGTCAATCGAGAGGCGGAATGATGTTGTCGCGAAGGTGTTGCTGGCTCGTGTTTAGAGGTCCGGTCATCCTGTAGGCTCGCAACGGACTGTTTGCGGGCTATACTGGGCGAGGGTGAGGGTGGAGGGATATGGTGGTTACTCTTCTGAAGGCGGAGTCTCGAATTTGTCGAAGGAGTTGAAGGTATAGGAAACGAAGGCGGCGGCATGATGACAGCATCAAGGGATGGACGAGATCGTGCCGCCTCCTTGACGCGTGTAGAAGAGTACGAACTCTCGGTTGGTTGGTTCGTCGTCACGGATTGGCTTCGCAGGCTCGTTGAGGTGGAGGCAGGCTGTGTGCGCTCCCTCTGAGGGGGTACCAGATCATGAGCGGGCCGTCCCCACCCTCGCTCGAGCTCCTTTGCCTTCACTTTCTCCCCCTCCGTCTTCTCCTTCCCCGTCGACACCTTCCTCGGCGCCGGCACCAGCACGTTCTCCCCTCTCTTCCGCTTATTCCTGCTGAGCGTCGCTCTAGACAACTCCATCTTCGGGTTCTCCAGGACCAGTCCAGCATCAAAAGACTCGTCTCCTGTGCGGAAGGTATCATCCGCGCCCATCCGTCCGTACAGATGGGGTTTCCGTTTCTGGTCGAGCAGGGCGACGAGTTTGCCGGAATTGGCGGACGAGAAGAATGAAGGATCCGGAAGGATCAGTCCCATTTCCATATCGTCGTCTTCATCGACGCTCTTCGTCTTGTAGTCTTTGCCGCGGGTGACGCCATCTGAGATGGACGTCGCGCTGGTCTCGGAAAATCGCTTCGGACTGTCCTCGTCCCAGCTCCACGCCTCGCCAACCGATTTCTTACTGCTCGTAGAGGTATCCGGAGAACCGCCTGCTGCACTCGTCGAGGAAGCATTGGATACCCGAGGTCGAGGGTGCGACTTCGAGTGAGGTTTTGTCACGAGCGTGAGGCTGGTCAGGTTCAGCGGGAGGAGGAGATCCGTGTCGAAGTCATCGAGGTCCTGGCGTGGAGGCGTACTCTTGGTCTTCGGTTTAGGAGGAGGGAGCATGGCCTTGATGGTCGCTCCGGCTTTCAGCGTCGCCTCGTCGTCATCTAGGTCGAATCCAAGCTCGTCCAACTCCTCCGGATCTACCATGACATTCCCCTTCTTCGGCAGACCGAGAGTGAACAACCCCTTAGGTACCCCCTTCAAGGCGTCCAGATCGATGTCTACCTCCCAAGCTCCCTCGAAAGCTTTCGTCTTCGCTCGAACGGCTCCTTTCGAAAGAACAGATGGGGAAGCGCTGATTCGAGTAACAGTACCGATACCTGATGGGCCAGCGGAAATGACGGTTCGGGAGAGGTTACGGATAGACGAGGAAGTAGAGGATGCGGTGGTAGATCTAGATCGTGCAGGGAAGGAGTCGGGCAGGTCAAAATCCATGTCTGCATCGCCCTCTACTTGGTGCCGCAACGAGAACGGCGGCTTCCCGGTGAAGGAGTTTCGCAAAGGCGAGGACCCATGTGGTTGGCTGCTGGAAGTGGATGATCTCGATGTCTTCAATGTGGTGGAAGGGTAAGGCGGCGGTGACGTGTATGATGTCTGTCGAGTTGAGGATGGGATGTCGAATGGAGGGTCCTCGAAACAGTCGTCGGAGGCCGCGAGGGGCATACTGGAGGGTGGGGTTGATGGCATCTTAGCGAGCTGGGTGTCGAGCAAACAGCGCGGTATGGCGATTTAGGGCAAAAATGACCGCTCTATGCTGACCGATGTGTCGAGACTAGCCTTTCGAAGAGATTCCACGCATCCTCGGCGACAAAAGCCGCCCGGATCAGAGTGAATAGGAGAACAATGATGTCCCTCAATCAAAAATCCAAAACGCGTCGGTGGCGAAGTAATTAAAACCTCCGAGGAATTCATTGGGTGATAAAGTGCAATACTGTCTTTACCACCCGAGGTCACCCATGCAAATCTCACCGACCTTCTTTCAGATTCAAACGCATGTTCTTCTCACCTATACTGGCTACCAGCTATATGCAGAAAACCAACCTCACCTCTTTGTGGCTTTGATTTTGCTCACAAGCACTCCCTTCCTGACACCACGCCACACCACAAATTGCCACTCGACGAAACCAACGAGATTCGCCGAAATGCCGCCGACTCGCTCTGGGTACTTAAGGTGACTCGGTGACGCATCTTCCCCTTAACTATTATATAGTCTCGCCTTGACTCGTATGCGTCCTTGCCAGCCCTGTTAGACCACCCTGTCCCCTGTCCCCCATGACACTACCCAAAGATAGAGGTAGCTGCTTTGCTCCCCAAATACCATGCAGTTGAAACCGCCATTGGTAGAATGCTCATGAAGAGAGTGTTGTTCATGCCATCTGCACCTGTATCCGTCCGACCCCTCCCATGACCTTCATAATTTGCACACAGTAAGCCAGCTACCTGTTTGTGGGACAGCACGTCCAGCTGATAATCTGACAAAGGATATTGGCTGCCTTCGAACAGCTCTTTCAGTTGTGCCCTTTGCTCTTTGGCACTGTATTCTGGCGGTGACGCATGGGCAAAAGGGAACCAACTCCAGCCAGAAGATTCTTTAGTGTCAGAGCGAGCTTGGTTGGAGACAGTGGCTGTGAGACACTTGGTGTCTGTGTCCTGCCTGCCAAGGGGCCTTGCTGTGGAGGGCAGATCTTTCCCGACCTGTGATCTTCCGGTGGAACATGATGCAGGAGAAGCAAGTTGAGTGTCCCTGCTCATTGCAGAAGGCACCAGAGGGGCCGGGATCAGAGTTGCCTCAGTTGTAGTGAGGGTCTTGGTGTTGTATGGGGTAGACATGACGGAAATTTGAGGTATCAGAGTTGCCTGAGTTGTGGAAGGGGGATGACTGGCTGTTGACGTCATTTTTCTCGATGAGGTTAGGGAGGAACAGTCAGATCTGAGGGGTAGAATCAAATCAAGGATCAATGCGAAGTGGAAGAAAGAAGAATTGACCTTCCAGCTTTTCTTACTAATGGAGGATGCTGAAGTGTGACATGCTTCACTTGATAAAAGGTTTGACTCGGTGCGGCGTAAACCTTGAAAAAGGACCATGTGCCACCCACTCTGGCGAAACATTTGCAATCTGAAAGGATCCTTATCCTGGATTGACCCATGACCTACTGAGGCCAGGCAAAAGTCTCCTTGCGCCTGCACAATACAAACCTAATGATTTTGTCGTATGGATCCCATTATAACCCGGTGGTGTCTCATTCATGAGTATATTATCTTGACATCCTTCTTCTTGAAGGATGAAAAACTTATACTGTCATGAATCACAGACACCTATCTCATTCCAACCACCACTTCTGGAATATCCTGTGCAATATTCCATCAACCTGTACCGGGACTTGACAGAGTCAGCGAGAATACCCAACAACTCAACAGCAATACTTGGTAAATCCGCTGAGATCTTCATCCGCTGTACTTGACATGCCAAGGGCAAGACCCAAGGCAGCTCTCACAATTACCGTGGTGAGAGGCTGAGGACCCGGACCAAAGAGGCAGGGGTTGGAATTGGCCTCCGCATTGATGAACCCCACCATTTTGTATCCTTCTGTCTTTCTCCTTTCTTCTGAAACTTGTGATTAATCATCGTCAGCCGCAATCCTGCCCCTCAGTCCAACAAGTCAGAGACAAGTGGACGTCATGCTGTCTTCTGCTCATGTCCTAGCCACAGCACCCTTAGTCCTCGCACACCCATCCCTGACACATACTTCCACAGCTACTCTCATAATCATATCACACAACTATTTTGCCCTGTACCCGTCTAGCTCTGCCAGTGCGGTGGCTGTACCTTTCGGACTGGCATTCGGACAGACTCTGGATCGTTGGCGGGATCCATACGTACAGCTCGTTGCTCATCAACAAGGCCTTCGGGTTTCGATGTCTGTCTTTTTCTCTTCCTTGCCCTCGCCAACTTAAATTACAGGTACTGACATCGCAACTCCTCGGCATACCGCTCGGCGTGATGTGAATCCTCATGTATCTCCTCATGGCGTATGTACCCGCCTCCAGAGGCACTTCTCTGATGCGCCGCTGATACACGCAGCTATCTCATCCTCCATTACCCGCCAAACATGCCTTATGATGGTGTACTTCACGATCCCAAATATAATCGGCTCGATCGTCCTCGTCGCCGTCGCGCCTTCGCAGAGCATCCCCACTCGCCCTTCGATCCAGCGGCCCAGTCCTCGCTTGATTCCCATCCATCTCCACCAACCGTCTCTCCCCGCCAATCTCACACTGCACGAACGATAGGAAATGATCGCAATCTTCCCAGTCGGACTCGCAAAGATCAGATTTGAAGTTCGTTTCTTTGTTGACCGCGTTTCATGTCCCATCTGTATTGCCCCCATCTAAACAAAGAGCTACATCCACATGTCCCGTATAGCCGTTCAGGTAACGTATAATTCTTTTTCGATCGTATTCGACGGACCTCCCCATCACTAGCGTCTTCAGACGACGTACATGAACGTCGGGTTCCTACATCCCCGTCAGCGCGGCTCGTGACCTCTCAGAGGAGCGCCCCATTCTTTGGAAATCTGTCATATCATCAAAAGCATTCTCATAAAGCTTAGGCTCAGGTCGAATCCCTCGAGCCTCGACATCTCCGTCAACGCGATCCGATAAGCCATCGCGTCCTCTGTATTCATGATGGACATATCCTGGATATCCGAGTGCAGACCGAGTGCGATCCGACGTTGAACCTTCTTCCGATTTTTGATATACATCCCCATCGAGAGGGCTAGGCAGAATAGGATGGACCAACAACCGATGTCGACGTAGAGTCCCGTGTGGTATTCAGGGCCTTCACGGGCAAAGTACACCTGGGGACCGACGATCTGGGAGATTGTCAGCGAGAATGTGGGACTGGCAAAAGGCAATCGAGTCAGAATTTCGACACATTCTGAGGAATCTCATATCAGCTGGTGTTTCGAGGTTTCTCACGAGACAGACTCACGTCCGAACAAACAGGCAAGCGGTCGTGACCACCCGCTTGGTAGTTGCCGCGGCATTCAGGTTCGCCCAGGAGTACCGAAGCGGCCCTTTGATGATCCATCAACAAGGAGGCTATTGCGAAAGGGCAGGGAGCGATTCCTCACGAAGGCTAGCGTACAAGGAAAGGGAGAGAGACACCCCAAGAGTCCGCGGACATGTTGCCGAGGGACGTGGATCAATCTCACGGCGCTGCGGACGGCGGGCAAGATGAGGGTACAGATGACCACGAATCGGATCTTGATGCGACTGGTGATGAAGATGGAAGTTATGAGGACGAAGATGCCGATGAAGCCCGTAGGGATCTACATGAGGATGGTCTGAAAGTGTTTCTCCTCTATCAGCCGGTCAATCGATGCCACGAGATGAAGGGATGACCCACGTCGAAACTGTTGAAGCCGAACCCCTTTGGTATTGAGGCCACCAAAGGTCCCGATATCACCTGATTGTGTCGCAAAGCGGCTATCCCGTGAGTCAGCCTAGACTGTCTCGAATGCGGTGATGAATGACCGAAAGACGTACCGGAACATGGCAATTCACATCCAGGTCTTTGGATCACGCATCGCTTCGCGGAACTGGTCCAACTTCCACTTGGAAGCCTGGAGCCTCCGATCAGCACACGGATGACTACTCCAGCTGAGAGTGTACCATGGTCCCGGTATTGTTCTCCCTGAAATCGCCCAATCGCGATGAGTCGGTCGTCTCCGTGCCTGGTGACCTTTACGGTAGTCGGGCGAATTGGGCATCATGAACCAGATGAGGGGGACGAAAGCCAGCGAGACGCAACCGAGGAAAACGAAGATGCCCTGGTAAGGCTGGATCGAACTGGACGTGCGGGTCGTCGCTTCGCCGATACCAAAAGCCATCAGTAGGCCTGAATCCGACATGAGCGTCAGGGTATGTGGTGAGTCTGGACATACCAAAGATTCCCGGAAACGCCGAGGGAGACCTGATGGACGATCGTTCGTAGGATTGTACTCGTCGAGTCCACCACATCTGGATGATGAGGACGAATGAAGGGAGGATGGTGGACTCGAAGTTACCGAGGAAGACTCGAAGCGGTGAGTAGTCTTCCGTACGACTTTGCCCCGGCTGAGATTCATCTCTCGTCAGCATACGGTCTTTGACGTCGGGGACAGAAAGGCTGGACATACCGGTGCATACGGTGACGATGGACCAGGAGGCCATATTAAAGATGACCCAATTTTTGACGGGGAACCCGACGAGTGCGTACGCCGAAGTCGACTGGGAGACGAGTTGAGCGACATATCCGCAGCTGAAACAGCATATCAGCGGTGATTCGAGCCGGATACCGACGAGGAGAGGGGCCACTCACGAGCTGAGCCATGTGTACTGAGAGCCATGAGGTTCGTATCCTGTCTGAAGATCAAACACCGCATAGGTGAGATCTGATCTGTCGAGCGATTGGATGCAATAGATGATACACATCGTTACGCAGACCCCCAGATCGATCTTTCGGAGCACGCGCTTCCATCTCCGCCGCGGAGACTTCGAATTGGACCCGCCTGCTTCGGCGAGAAGACGAACGGCGTCATCGAGCTGAGTGTTGATCCCGTGGATCTTCTTGGTCAGACCGAATTCTGTATCGAGGTCTTCCACGGCTTTCTCGAGGTGCTCGACAAAGACGTCGTCCTTGACATCGTCGATAGAGAGATTCTTGTCAGTGGTTATGTCTCTTGAGTAGGTTGTGATTCGAGAAGGGGAATCCTGCGTTCATGAGGTCAGTCTCGCATTTATAGGTAGCCAGCTGACCACGACAGTAGGAATGGACTCACAAGACCGGTTTGAGTCCGGGGACCCGGGACCCCCGGGGCTCACAGTGGTACTCCTCTTGACTTACAATTGAGGAAGATCTATTTCTCGCGTGGGACCGACCCTGTCCACGCTCTGTATTCCACAAAGAGTCATCTCTTCCGCAGACCCTCAGTCCTCATCATGCATTAGAGCCGAGGACACAGGCTCTGAAGTCAAAGGACTGATCGAGGTGTGAGAAATGGAGGGAGCAGAGGGTATGACCTGTAGATGAGATTAGATGCAAACGACTCACTTCCACTCCAGGCCGAATTCCGTCAAGACCGTCAAGGGAGACTTCTCCGATCATCCTTTCACTCGAGACCAATGAGGGAATCTGAAGACTCAGCTTGGGGCGTCGGTGCGATCCTGATCTGAATCACCAATTCAACATTGACCATCTCTTCTACACGGGACCTCGGCAGCGCTTTATCAAAGTGTCAATGGGACATGTCGCGTCCTACCGTGGACGACGCCATCAGGGTGAGTATCAGGCTGTGAGTGCCCATTTCGGATGGGACGAATGGCATGCTGGTCCCTAGCGGACGTAGCTTCCGAGCGCTCCGCAGGGACAAAACTTCACACAAGGTCCAGGGCAGACTACGCCAGCCTACTCGAACAACCTTTTTGCGCCGACCGACGTGCCCGATCCGAACAATTCATATCGCTCGCCTTACGCGGCTGTGGGTGGTCCGACAGTTCCGAATTTCGCCAACAAGCGCGGCAGGCCTATGAACCGACAGACGACGATCATCTGCTCGCCGTGCACGAGGAGGGAGTTGATTGCGAGCCGACCCTGTGAGGCTGCAAAGCATGATCAGCCTCAGGAATCTTACGAGCTCCTTCCATTTGCTATTATCCCGGCGGGCCTGGGATTAGCTTGACACGCCTATTTTTTTGAACAGTTTGCGGAGTTAGGCGTCGATCGCATCGGTCAAACGCGATGTCTCGTGGTTGAAATCGTTATCGATCTACCGCGTTATCGATGCAGTAATTGTTCCCTTGAGACCATCACTGATCGGGCTGAAGGATTGATCTCGACGAGCCAATTGTGAAGGACCCTACAAGTGATAACGCCATTCCGGACGGCGTTTCAGGGTCGAGCCGTTTCGCTGGGTGATAAACCCACCATCAGCTTCCGGTGACCTCATGAGGACAGGGACGATGACGCTCAGGCTGTTGATCGGACCTGAAACGTTCGATTCCAGCGGACCCCTCCCGATCCGCAGCCAACCGTGTCGATTCAGCCCATCATGATGACTTGAATTGGAACACGGACCACCGAAAGGTAGTCCCGTGATTGGGCTTGGGGATTACCGGTTTCCACCAACAAGGATGACGTCTCGTGTGTCTAGCTTGTGTTCCTCGACGTCATAAAGGTCGTCATCGACTTGACTCATCTTCACAAGATCGTCCGGTCAGCCCATCGGGAATAACGTATAAGAAACCCCTGTCCGTGGACCCAGATCTGCTTTATTACATCAATCTCCCGATCGCAACTCCTAATCCTAAACACAACAAACCAACATGTCGCAGTACAAGCCTTCCGAGGTGGGGTCCTCCTCTACCTCGAGTTAGTTCACACACTGATATGGATCCCTCTTCCAGCACGATGGACTCAAGCAGGACGGGACGCCTGACAAGCGTCTCTCTTCCGAGCACGGCTTCGGTGGATCGTGAGTGGCCGGTCTCCTACCCCATTCCCCACATCATTCCCGTCCCCGTCGTGATTCTCCACTCCACTAACTCTTCGTGCCCGCGGTTAGGGGCTCCCCCCTCCCCCAAACCTTTTTTGTTTCCGCACAATGCTGATAGTCTCCCCATGTCTTAGCGACGGACCCGACCCGCACGTCCAGGGCCAGAAGGGTGGAGCCGCGTCCGGCGATGGCGGTGACAACTACAAACCGAGCGACCACGATGGGATGAAGCAGGATGGCACTCCCGACAAGAGGACCTCCTCCGAGCATGGCTTTGGCGGGTCGTAAGTTGATGCACTACTTGATGCTTTTGCATCTTGCTGAAGGAGGGCGCAGTGACGGACCCGACCCGCACGTTGAGGGCCGGAAGGGCGGCTCCGTGTCGTGAGCGGGGTCTTCGTCGGTGAGGGGAACGGTGGCATGGGTGTGGGTAGTAGGGAGAAGTAATACGTGAAAAGATGCAGCATTGATGGACCCAGAGATGATCTCGCGTTCGCTGGCTCGGTCGGCGTGAGGATCTTTTTCGACAACGCTCTTAGATGCTGTCCATACCGGTATATTCTCAGCGTCCGGCAATAAAATTTGTCTCAAAGCTGCACTATGCCGAGGTGTTGTTGGTCTGATCCCGGTGAAGTTGTGCAGATCTTCAAAGACACAAGAGAAGGGAGCTCCATGCGTCATCTAAGGCGTCCAAGGGAACCCCTCCTCCTTCCAACCCAGCAGCCTCTCCGCCTTCTTACAATCGATCAGCGCCCTATTCCCACTGAAATCCCCCCGTATATCCTCGATCTCGGGGTACTTCTCCTTGATCAATTCCAACGAGCTACTCTGCCTAACCGTCGTCCCAGCCACAATGAAGAAAGTCTCGTGACCCAACGGAAAGGTCTCCAGTGGTGCGGTGAGTCCCAAGAGGCAAGACCGAGCTGTTCCAGGGGTGGTGACGAATCCCCAGAGATCTTTCCATGCGGTACCGCGGGAATCGAGGAGGTCGCGGGAATACCGGGAGGGGGGTACTACCCAGTGGAATCGGAGGGTCGCTATTCTCATGGTCGGGCAGAGGCGGATGAAGGAGTCGGCTTGGAGCTCGACGAAGCTACGAGGCCGATACGTTAGCGTCGGGGGTCGGATACGGTAGTGGGAGAATGCGAGGAGGACTCGAGAGAGACTGACTATTTGCTGAGCGAGTAGGCGTCTTCGGGGTAGAACGGGTGTTCCTCGTCGACGGGGAGGTAGTCGAAGTGCGGGCGCTTCGAGAAGACTAGGAATTCACACTAGTCCGTTGCGTTGCTGCCAATACACTTGACGCAGGGAAAGAGACGTACCCATGCCTATCGAGTTGACGCTCGAAGCGAGGACGATCCGGTTGATACCTAATTCTTTGGCTATACAAAGCGCGTTGTACTGCATCGAAACGTTCCTATTGTGCACTTCCTACACCCTCATCAGGATTTTCTCACCCTTCCATAGACCTTACACCAACGCTCACTCACATTTTGGAGTGGCCCACCACCGTCAGTGTTGCCCTGCCCATCATGCGTGTTGAATATAGCCGCGAGGTGGATGATCGTATCGCACCCCTCCACAGCACCCTTGAACGCTTCATAGTTCATACAGTCCAGGGATCTATATGTGTATCGTTCCTGGGCTGTGAGCTTCCCGGTTGGAGGAAGGTCGATGGCGACGACGGTGTGGCCGTCGGAGAGCGCTGTGTCTACGACCGCCGAGCCGACGTGTCCGGCCCCGCCGGTTATCGCGATTGTGAGAGGGGGATGTGACATGGTAGGAGAGAGGCTATACACAGATTGGGATAAATTACACAGGCAATGTCGATATATACAGCTGGATGAGATGCACAAATGAGAATGGGTTTGAAGCTGAGGAAGATTAGTCCCATCCCGAAGCTCCACCCCGGCGACCGGCCCGAGCCCTCCCCCAACCGACTTCCCATTTTTACCTGAACAACCCAAACGGGCCTCACCATGCCCGGATTTGACGGATTCACCAATCACCGCGTGACGGTACAGAGCGAATGTCTCGTCAGTCAGCTTGAGATCTTTGCTCGAAAGGGAGGGAGTGGGCCGGGGTTGTTGTTGCTCCATGGGTATCCTCAGACTTCTCAGTATGTCCGCTGCGTCCAACTAATGGAATGTTCACCAATCATAAAAGGCTCAACTCTGCTGACGTAGCGAGCATAGTATCTGGCATAAGATCGCGGAGAGATTGAGCGAACACTACACCGTCATCGCTTCTGACCTCCGAGGTCTGTCCCCTTGCGTCCACTCTAGCAATCAATCTCACCCAATCTTCGAGGCTATGGCCAGTCCTCGAAACCGCCTGCTTCAAATTCGCATAGAGGGTATTCAAAGCGTGAAATGGCGGCCGACCAGGTGCAGGTGATGTGAGCCCCCATCAGCTCTCCCCGAAACGTGCTGGCTGAGACCGAGCAGGAAGCACTTTGGCTTCGACTCATTCTTCCTCGTCGGCCACGACCGCGGCGGGCGTGTGGCTCATCGATTGGCATTGGATCACCCGGAGAAGGTGGAGAAGATGATGGTCCTGGATATCGCGCCGACGCTTTGGATGTATGAGCATACCAATATGGATTTCGTGCGTCCCCTTGGCCCAGATTCCAGTATCCAACTGATCGATCGTGTGTTAGGCGAAGGGTTACTGGCATTGGTTCTTCCTCATCCAACCAGCGCCAGGCCCAGTACGTCCTCCCACGATTGAGATATCGCTCTTCTGACTCGGGCTCGGATGGCTATAGGAGTATCTAATCGGTGGCGCTCCCGAGGCGTTCTGGGCGACCATGAGCGGTCATGAGACCCACATCAACGTCGTCTGGTCGGAATCCGATCTCGCAGAGTACAAGGAATGGTTCTTCATGCCGGATACCATCGTGGCGGTGGGTATCTTCCTCCCCTTCTTGTCCGAATTCGAGTCCGGAGTACCACATTGATCCGGTTGCGCAGACGTGCGAGGATTATAGAGCAGCTGCGACTATCGATCTTGAAGACGATCGCGCTGACCTGTCTGCCGGGCGGAAGTTGAAGATACCCGCGATGAAGGTGCTTTGGGGTGGGATGGGGATGATTGAGAAGATGGGTGGAGCGGTGGATGTTTGGAAGGGGTATTGTGGGGACGGGATAGAGGTCACAGGGGAAGCGCTGGATTGTGGGCATTACATCCCGGAGGAGAGGCCGGAGGAGCTGCTGAAGGAGATACTGGAGATGATGAAATGAGAGACTGCATGTTGTAAGCTTGATCAAGCAGTTCGAGATCGAGCTCGTGAGGTCTGAAGTGGATAGTCCGGTGTAGTGTAATGAACAAAGGGAAGAATGCATGCGAGTATAGCTACAACTGAGCGCCAGAACCAAAATCTTTACTCAACAATCATACAGGTGAACCACTCGACGTGCGTGTAAAACACTCAAGCGATCGCCGTGACCTGAATCTGTGACCGGCCACCCGCTACCTAAGCCATTGCCTTGGCCGCATCCGCCACTTGATCCATCTGTTCCTCCGCGCCTGTCTGACCAGCGTTGGAGATGGCTTCTCGGATGGTGACGCCTAGGTCGCATTCGAGTATCCGGGCGGTAGATGTTAGGTTTGAAGGTGTGGGGTGGAGGACGTTGGATGGGAGGTGACCGATGTGGTGGGATAGGATGGACGATTCTGGCGAAAGCTTGTCAGTAGGATGCAAGTGAGAAAGAAAGGGTTGAGCCCACCTCCGGCGGTCTGGTGGATGGTGGCTTCCGCAGCTTGCCGTATACCTATAAGGTTCATCTCCATCTCGGCTGCCCGTGCGGCTGCTGCTCCACCTTCGAAGAGACGGCTTCGAGCGGATGCGGCGAGCTCGGTGATAGGATGACAGCTTCTTCGCGAGCGACGGATGCGACGGAGATAGCGCTCCGGAGTGCTGCTGCCCCCGTTGCCCCCATCGCCATCGAAGACCGGTACCCCAACCTGAGCTGATGGTCCGTAACGTGTCTTCAGGTGATCGGGAAGTGGACTTGAAAGTGACTGAAATTGAAGGGCAGTAGTGAGTGATGGCTATAGGATGTCGGATGAATGTTTGAGAAGGGTGACAAACAGCTCCAGCCGGAGGGATTGATAACGGATCTGCAAGGCTGACGTGTCATCCTGGTTTATGCGAGATTCATTCTGTCAAACACCTCTCTCCCTCTGTCCATCATCCATCGCCATTACTGACCATTCATGTCCAATTCCTCTTGGCCTCCCGTTCTCAAGTAAGTAATCCTTCCTCCCTTGGATATCAGCAAGGCTATGCTGAGTGAATCGTTCGTCGCAGAGCTTGGGTGCAGGACTGCCTCTCGCGTACGACACCCTCTAATAAGGCCGCTGTGAATAACGAGCTCAAACGGGTATGCACTCCGCCTATCATGTTTTGGCACAAGTGACTCATGCATCTTCCCTTCAGATCCTGTTTACAGCACACAAGGATGGCTCGATCAATACGACCGATTGGACAAAAGTCGAGCTTGACGCGTATGTCCGCTCTTATCTCTCATCCAGGGTTGGACTGAATCTTGTCTCGAATGATTAGGCTGAAAGCACAAACACTACGTACAACCCATGTCATCCCTCCCCTGGCAGCTCGAGTAGCCGCCGCACCCGTCGTCATCCCCCCACCCAATGTCATCACTAATCATTACCCACCCCCGCCAAGCGAGGATGGGTCGACCTCAGGAGCGGGGAAGAAGAAGAAGCGAAAGAAGTACGTCACCTGCTGCTGAGTCCTGGAAGCGAGCTGATAGATGTCCTGCAGGAATGACGGTTCCAAGGCCTTCCCTACACCTTACCACTTCGTCTCTGCCGAAGAGACGGAAGCTCTGGCTCGACGCGCTGCGCGGTTCCAGGAGCCTTCGACCGCCTTGTCTGGTCCTGCACCACCTATAGGAGTAGGCGGATGGTTCGCCGATGATGACGAACGGCCGATGGATGCTGCTGGCTCAGAAGTGGCGCCGGGACAGGTAGGCCGGAAGAAGATGAAGGGGAAGGGAGGATTGGGATACAGCGGCGAAGAGGTGATCGAGGTGGACCCTGTGAGTGGGCATCGTCGTCCGGCGTCCGTTATGCTGACGGATCGTAGAATGTGATAGATTGGGACAAACATACCATTCGAGGAACGAATACGAAGCTAGAGAAGTCTTACCTGAGACTAACTACAGTCAGCAGGTCCCTATCATACCATGGCTTTGAGCTGATTCCGTATTCGCAGGAACCCTCCCCAGCTGACATCCGACCCCTCCATATCCTCCAACAAACATTGCAATTCTTGAAAGCCAAGTGGAAGCAAAATCACAATTATGGCTATGCTGTGGACCAGTTCAAGAGCATGCGGCAAGATCTGACAGTCAGTCGATATGAAGTACAATGGCTCGAAACATACTCACCACTGCCGCAGGTACAACGCATCAAGAATGAATTCACCGTAGAGGTTTACGAGATTCACGCTCGAATCGCCCTTGAAGCAGTACGTGGTCTTATCATCTGGCGACACCGCTGATCCCCTTGCAGAAAGACCTAGGCGAGTATAATCAGTGTCAAACGATGCTGCGACAGCTATACGAGCTAGGCATCAAGGGTCACCCGCAGGAGTTTCTTTCTTACCGCATCATTTACCTCCTCCACACGCGCAATCGCAGCGGTAGGTATCGCTTTTCTCTCCATGCTTCATCGCCTGATCCGGTTGCAGATATGGCAGCATTGCTCGCCCAGCTTACACCATCCGAAAAGTCTGACCCCGGCGTCGCCCATGCTCTTCAGGTTCACGCTTCCCTCGCCACATCCAACTACGTCCGTTTCTTCCGTCTCTTCAACAATGCGCCTAACATGAGTGGATACATCTTGGATCACTTTGTCGAACGTGAGCGTATATCGGCGCTCGCCATCATGTCGAAGGGGTGCGTCGAGCTGTCCTTCCAATTCGATTTTGGCCGACTTTCTTAGCTACATGTCCCTCGCCCTTCCCCACCTGACCACGATCCTCGCTTTCGACTCTGACCAAGAAGCAGACGACTTTCTTACCGCGCACAATGCCGCGATCTACACGAACGTTCAGCCGACCCTACCACCTTCTTCTGATAATCATTGGCGCCCTATCGTAAAGGCAAAGCCGGTGCCGCTGCACGAGAGGGTCTGGGATTGCCGAAAGGCCCACCCGATTTGCGCCGCCGGGATCCAGAAGTATCGCGTCGTGGATCTCAAGGGACAGGTGGACAAGGTGACCGGCTGAGATTGGCAAAGCGAGGATCGTATCCCGTCGTCGAGCTGGCTCGGGATCTCGAGATCCGCTCCGTTACGCCGGCAACTATCAGAGGCTTCTGGTAACGGAGCGCAGCATATCGGATGAGTTTGTTAGGTAAGATTGTCTAATGTCTCTCATCGTTTTCCTTGTTCGGCAACTCTTCTGCTTTCCCGTCATTACTTCGCTCCGACTCGAACGGTGTCATCTGGCGGCAACACACAAGGTCAGCGATCTCATTCAGTACACGCATAGCACCGCACCTCGTCACCAGCATTGCTTTGTTGCTGAATCTTAATGCATTCTTATATGGCTTTGGCTCTCGTCCCCATGGGGGAAAATCGGAACCTCAGATCGCGCTAACGGATTCTTTTGATGTCCGCTTCCTCGCATCCATAACGAACGTATTGATGGCGACAAGCTGTGTAGTTTCTATGATCCACCCTCGCAGCCCTCATGCTTGGTATGACCTCCTTTCACGAGACGCTCACTGGCTCGAGCTCCGCAAACACGCTCTCCTTATGCGTACACCTTCCTCCACCTTGCCAGACCGCACAGATCAAATCATCTTCTTCATCATCCCCGTGTTCGTCCTCTTTCCTCTGTGTATTCACCCGAGCTACGGGCAGGAAATCGAGCCCGTCGTGTACTCTTGCGGAGGCGCGATTGAAGTCGTACCAGAGATCGATGAGCTGGCCGTGATCATCCGGATCTGTCTTTACGAACCATTCATCGAGGATGAATCGGATCACTGCCTGGCGTGTAACCAGCATCCGCCTCACCAGACCCGGACTCAGCCTCATCAGACCAGGAGCCAGCCTCACCAGACCCGGACCCGACCAACTCACAGTCATGATCCCCCGGCCGGACAGGATGGGATCCAAGAAGAATGTGAACCTCCATTGAACGTCTGAATCAGCCATTTCCTTCTCCTTCTCTCTCCAAGGATCGGCGTGGGGTCCGAGATGCCTGAAAGTGTAGCGTCGGGTCACCATCCATCCGAGGAATTCAGGTCTTGGGGATCTAGGTGGACTTCCATCAGCCTCATATAGAATTAAATGTTCGGCACCAGGGAACGTCCGACGAATCACTACGATACGTGATTACTATTCTCCTCTCGGTCGAAGCCGATCTACACCGCCCTCCACGACAACACCACCTCCGGTTAGGCAGAAAGCCTCGAAATCTCATTGGCAGCGCGGAGATGTAGCGGATGTCCGATTCCTGGAATCCAAGAAGTGATCCAACAACCCATATTCTGATATTCTCTTCTTGACCGCATTCCGACAACCTCCAACTCTCCCGCATAGGTCACCAGACTTGGCCGGTGTGATGACCGGCCCAGGAACGGGGCGGAAGGTCTGGGAGTGGGTGTACGCCGAGCTCAATTGGTTCCGGATCCACCTTCTCGCCTTCACCTTCATACCCATCATGTACGTCTAGACTCTCTTTCAACCATACCGGAAACTGATTGAAATCAGCTTCTCGGGCCTCTTCATGGCGGCGAACCCGTCAGCGAGCTCTGGAGGTTTCGTGACGGATTACCTGGACGCGCTGTTCATGTGTTTCTCCGCGATGACGGTTACCGGGCTCAACGTGATTAGCGTCAGCCAGACGAGGCCTGCTCAACAGGCCTTCCTGCTCATCTTGATGATCCTTGGTGATATCGTGGGTCCTCTTGTCAAGCTCCGGCCAAAGTTGCCGGATTGACTTTGGCTCTCCCCGCAGTCTGTGGTCGCGCTCGTGACGATAACGTGCCGACAGTACGGTCATCTCCCTTTGTCCCTCTCGCACATGTAGACTGATATCTGGCTTGTGCAGGATCTGGTTCCGCCAGAAATGTGGTCACATCGTCCGATCCACCCTCCTCGCCGATATGTATGCTCGACATCAGTCCTCTTCGAGCTATGACGCAGATCAACAAGGGGATCGAGAGCAAGGCATAGAGGATCAAGGACAAGGAGGACAAAGCAACGGCGGGGAGCCAAATGGTAATGGGGAGGAGAGTGGACGCAGCCCGTCGGTCTCCGAGCCGCAGCCCAATGGCAAACTCGACCATCACCAAGAAGGCATACGCCGCCGTCATCAGCTACGTAAGAAAACCGGTCAGAACTCTCGAAAGACGGAAGATCCCCATGGTCAGATTCCCCACGCGTCATCCGGCTCCGCTCGACATTCCGGCAGAGGTGGCTTCCCCGGCGCTCCACAGCTGGTATTAGGGTTGTTCGGACGCTTGTTCCCCCGCGGCTATTCCGAGCTCTCGGACCTACTGAAGAAATGCGAGACTGAAGGCATCCATGCGGCGCATCCACTCCATAGGCTCGGAAAGATCGTGGAGAAGCCGATGGAGGACCGAAAGGATCGGGCGGAGGTGGAGGAGGCGAGACGCGCGAGGTGGTTGCCGCCAGGCGTACGAGGGGTTGTGGTTGGACGGAACTCGCAGTTCTTCGAGGAGGAGCTGAGTGATGAGGAACTGGAGTTGATTGGCGCGCTGGAGTATCGAGCGACGAAGACGCTTACGCTTTTGCTGATCGGTGTGAGTGCGCAAGCGCCGAAGAGAATTGTGACTGATTCGATTCCCCCCCATAGCACATGCTCTTCTGGGTATTTGTCCCGTTCGCCATCACCGCCATCTACTTTGCTAGAAATCGCGATTGGGACGATCGGTTCATCGCGAATGGCTCGACTCAGGCGAGCAATGTGTCGCGAACGTGGTTCTGTTTCTTTCAGATCGTGTGTGAGTTGATCGTGAATGCCCGACCTATAGAGCTGACATGGGAGGGACAGCGGCCTACTCCAGCTGTGGACTATCGTGTGTGTCCTTTCATCCTGTCCACTTTTGCTGAAACAATGTCGGCAGTCTGATCGATACCTTGATGGTACCCTTCCAGAATTGCTATCTCCTCATCTACGTCCTCAGCTTCCAGATATTGGCGGGCAATGAAGCGCTTCCACTCTTTCTCCGCATGGAATTGTGGCTCTTGACCAAGGTCGTCAAGAAAGGAAGCGAGCTGGACGTCTCTCTGAACTTCTTGTTGACACATAGCAGGAGGTAAATTCCGAGGCGAGATGATCGGTGCTCCCGCTAATAACCTAATCAGGATGTTCCTGTATCTCTTCCCCTCCTATCAGTCGTGGTGGCTTTTCGCAGCCCAGTTCCTTCTCACGTGCGTTACGCCCAATCAGCTCCTAATCCTACTGACTTCTGTTTCGGATGCAGGACGCTCGGCATAATCGGCTTCATCGCTGGCGAGCACGGTCTGCCTTACTACCAATCGCTCGGCTCCGGGTGGCAGCGCTTCTCGGACGCCTTCTTTCATACCCTGGCTGGGCGGGCGAGCGGACTAGCCATTGTCCAGAACAGCACTCTGGCACCTGCTGTCAAGTAAGTCCCTCTCTCGTTTCAGAACCATCTGACATCGATTCTCGAAGTTTCCTTTACCTGGTGGGCGAGCTATTTGACGCAGAGACATAGTCTGACGCTTCACCTCAGATGCTCTTTTTCACTTGCAATTATCCCCTCGTCATGTCTATTCGGTCTACAAACGTATACGAGGAACGGGGTAAGGCTCTTCGCACCATTATCCAGGTCACCCTACTCATGCTTCTCCACTTAGCGCTCGGACTTCACGGAGAACATGCGCCAGGCAAACAGAACACCGAGAAGCCTGACGGCGAGATATTCTCCAAATACCTTCGCCAACACCTGCTCCCCCAGATCTTCTTCGACCTCTGGCCGATCTCCTTTGCAGTGACTTTGATCTGCGTAATCGAGCGGGGCAAATTGATGGATACGAACAATATCGGATGGTTTGGTCTCTTCCAGGTCATCTTTGAGGTTACTAGCGGGTACGGTACGGTGGGATTGAGCTTTGGCAACCCGTAAGTCGCTTTCACTGAGAATCGTTCCGCGCTTCAGCTGACATCTTCAGATATAATACTTCCAGCCTGAGCGCAAGCTTCAGGAAACTCAGCAAACTCATTGTGCGTGAGTCGCGTCTGTATTGGACACTATTGATCTGGTTGCGCTTCGCCAGATGATCATGATCATGCTCCGAGGTCGACATCGAGGCTTACCTCTCGCCATTGACCGAGCGAGCATGTTCCCGATCGAATACCTCCGTTTCTCCTCGAATGAGAGGGAGAAGGAGGTGGAAGATCGGATCGAACAAGCAGGCGAGGAAGCCGAGGAGGAATAGATGGGTATAGATCTTTCGAGCACTTTGCATCCCACTCACCGGTCTCGGCTGCGTGTCAGAACGAAAGAAAGCCTGAATTCCTCGGAGCTAGGCACTCGCCCAAGTGATGGGGTTGGAGAGTTTCGCATGCACCACTGTTCCACCTCATCCTTACGGGGACGAGTCTCGAGTAAAGAGTCTCAAGTCGAGATGAGTTTGAGCGTTCTACTTACTGTATTCGGGCAAGACACGATCGCTGTCATCACCGAGACCGGCTTCATCCGCGGGTACCTCCTTCTCCCCCATCACTGCCTCCACAACCAGATCCCCCCAACTCCACAGCCGGTGGACCCGACCCGAACCTCGTCAACCTCCCATCCGGTGATCTTCACCTCAATGCCCTCAGTCCATCCGATCCGTCTATCGATACCAAGACGATCCCCTTCATCCACGGTGCAGGCGGTTCCGGACATATCTCTTTTGCCCTTGCCGACGCGTCCTCATCCTCGGCCGTAACGCTCGCCTCGCTTCCTTTTCCCCTGGATCCTTGATGATGTCCCTTTGACACGTCCTCTGACCGTCTTGGTCAAGACGTGACGCGCTGGACATGGATAGCCTGGAGATGGGACGTGACTGACCCTCGTTTCACGTCGACAGTCTCCACCATGACCACGACCATCTCCGGTACCCGCGTGGTAACCTCTACCCTCCCCGGGGGAGTTGGTAATGTATTTCTCTGACGGTGAGGGGGAGTCGGTATGTAATCCCCTGACAGGTCGTTCAGAGCTGACCTTGGACAGTCACTACCACCCTCGCTGACCCAACCACTCAGACTCTGGTCCAGACTCTGACAGAGACCGGCGGGGAGGTGGAAACATTGACCGTGCTGAGCACCATCACCCGGGCGGAACCACGGTCACCTCGGCTGTACCCCATACCGCCACGATGACCTTGATCGAATCAGCCTCGAGCACCGAGGTGGCAGCAGGCGCTGGGAATCACCACTGCTCCCACCCGTGGAGCGGGCTCCGGCGGGAGTGGCGGGGGAGGCGGGGGATCCGAATCTTCGACGGCGGGCGGACGTGGAAAGGGTGCGGCCGCTGCGGGGGGAGGAGCAAGTGTCGGGTCAGGGCCAGGTGCCGGGAATGGAGGGTGAATCTGAAGAAGTCGGGAAAGTTACGGTTGCTGATATCAGTCTCAGTGGCTTGATCGAAACGAATCACTCGACCTTGACCAAGACGTGTAATGTCACCGTCTCGGCCATCACAGTCACAATGTGTGGCTCCGATTGCGACTGTTCGTTCTCCTCCTCTCCCTCCATGCACGTTGCTAGTCAGCGTTCTCAACCTCGACAAAGACTCATACTATCACGACCTCGGCATCGACGAGCACAAAGAGCCCCATTCGCGCCACAACCCTGACGCGGTGGGGAAGTCACAGTACCTCACGATCCCCAAAAGCTTCCTTTTGATCCTCTCACTCCACTTACCCACCACATTCCCAAATCCTCGCTTTCTCCCTGCCCTTCCCTCCTTCTCATTAATCCGCTTTCTGTTTGCCCATCTCCGCTTTCTTTGGGACATGAGAAACTTTCCGACTCCGACTCAGCCACATGAATTGACACCCAGACAAACACCTCGGCCCGACACATTCTTCTCCTCTTTCCTTACCCCTCTACGAACCGTTCTTCTCGTCATGGGAAGCCGAGAGTTCTACAGTATCGCGGTTATTAATTGGCTATTCGCCATTCGCCGACTAATTCCGAGCAGTGTGGCACCTCTTCAATCTAAGTCTCCGCGTTGTCTTTAGTGATCTTTCTATGCATGGATATCATGTTTCCAAGCAACACAAGTGACTTTGAGCGTGATAGAGTCATTGCCTAGCGTGATTCCGGGCTTACTTACCGAGAAATAGAGGAGAAGACGGCTGTAAAGCGGACTACAAGTTGGAGGCTTTGGGACGAGTGGCTTGAACTCGGCAAGTCCACCTATACTAGGGTTGAAGAGAAGGGGAAATCACCGGGTTTGATGGGGAAGTGATCGTTTGGGTAAACATCATCAGGAGGGATTTCACCCGTCTCAGCCGGCCGCCCATTAGAATCCCGGTGAAATTCGAGGGGGGTGGGAGCCAGCGGGATCTTGTTTTGCTTTTGTCTGAGATTTCCTAATCGGACGGGTATGGATGCGGTATTACGGGATTTAGGGGATTGCATTGAGATTTGAGTGGCTTGAACTGGGTGTTGAGGATGTTAGGTAGAGGGGAAGCTACCCACGGGTTAGATGGGCGAGGCCATTAGCCTCTAAAGTGGGGGTGCCACTTTAATATTCGAGCCAAAGCCCCGACTCAGTGCAACCTCATCCCCAAACCTTCCGCTCCTGATCTCAATCACCAACGCCCAAGATGTCGATGTCAACTCCAACATACCTCGACTACGCACTTTCTTACGATCCCCTCCGCTCCCCCATCCTCCCCAACGGCCAACTCGACCCCACTCATCCAATGCTCGAACCGATCTTCTCACTCATCGACCATATCAATAACTCAGTGACTAGAAACTCACAATCCGAGGGACCACTCCAAGTTCTTTGGAGGCATGTGTTTGCGAGTGTGTTTAGGTTTCGGAATAGGTTTGGGAATGGGGAATCAGTGGAGGTGAATATTCCTACGAGTTTGAAGGATCTTAGGGTGAGGGATGGGTTGGGTTATCGTCAGACTCCGGTGAGTACTGGTGTTCGACCGACCCCTGTCACTGGATCTTGTCATTGGACTATGGGAATGGGGCTGATCATTGGGATACCCCGTTGATTAGATGTTTTCGATTGATGTTGGGGTCAGGGATGATGGGAAGAGGGGATCGGTGGGGAGGGAGGAAGGAGAGGTGGTGGGGAGGAGACCGAAACGTGGGAGAAGGATGACTAGAGGTGATGAGCATGGGCTGGGTGGTGGGACTAATGCGAGTGGTGGTGCGAGTACGAGTGGTGGGGCGAGATCGGAGCGTGAGGGTAGGGGAGAGGTGGTAGGGATGGACGGTGGCGGAGTCGACTCTCTCTCTCACTCACTCCTCTCCCCACCCACCACCTCAAACTCCATCTCTCTATCCGGCGAATGTTCAACCCAATCCTCAAGGGGAGGATCCGCCCACCCCGACCTCTGGCTTTGCGTCCTCAACCAATTCGATTCCATTCGAGCCTCCCTAGCCATCTGGATCGGAGAAGTCAAGTTCCACTTCCCCCGTCCAGGTCGGGAACGACCTCGAATACTGGCAGCTGTTGAAGCTTATAGTCAGGCGATCATTTATCTTGTTGCGGCCTGGGAGATATGTGGGACTTGGTTGGCGATCGTTATGCTCAATACGAAGTGGGGCAGGATGGTGGTTATGGAGGTGGAGGAGGTGAGGGGAGGGGGTACGGGAAAGGATTCAGATGGAGAGGATGAGGGTATGGGTGTGGGTGAGAGTGAGGGTGACCGTGAGGGAGACGGTGCGGGTCTGGTGAGTTCTCGTCATCACCCCTTGAGCCTGTCTTTACGAGCCTGACGCTCCTTTCATCCAGTCCCAACAGGACAGAAAAGCACGACAAGAAATCACGACGAGTGCTACCTCGTCGAATGTACAACTCCCAGTTCCAGTTCCACTTCCACTTCCGCCCCCTACTCAAAACCTTCCCCCGGTCCAACCTGTCCCGCCCCCACGTCCACCCATCACCATCGCGATCGAGGTATCCTCTTCATCCATCCCAATCAAAACCTCCCTG
>JAABUP010000411.1_pt1 | contig 95178 bp, 138 predicted proteins | sample 5559201 | NCBI WGS metagenome assembly JAABUP01 (sample SAMN10711887, study PRJNA513373) | rock metagenome | isolation source: Antarctica rocks | place: Antarctica | reverse complement strand
CACGCACGCACGCACGCACGCACGCACGCACGCACGCACGCACACACACACACACACACACACACACAGTGTGACTGTTGCACATATACTCCCCATGTATGAATTCAGCTAATTGCATGTGAGCTTTGGGCATGTTCATCTTGCTCAGAAGACATCACCTTGAACTCTTGTAATAAAGCCAACGCTTTGCAGCGCATGTTTTGTCCTGTGCAGTCTCTATTTCCTTGTATGCCCACATGGATATAAGGGAATGGTGATGCCCTGGAGACTGCGCTAAACAAACCACACGCTGCAAAGTGTTGGCTGCGATGGATGGGCAGAGCAGCCAGAGGCATGCTTCTGATTGCCATCCTGGTGCGACATGCTGCTTGTGTCCCTTCACTATCAAAGAGACACTGTCCAGCCCAGGCCACCAGTTCTGATCTAAGACAGTCCCTCGGCTTCCAGGGTCCCCCCTGATGCGCAAACAGGGTCAAACAGGGTCAATCAGTCCAAGTGCACGTACTGATTGTGTGCTGAAACAGAGGTGCAAATGCAGGCCAGTGGTGGTGCTGGCAGATAGAGAGAAGGAGGAGATGGATGAAGAGTTGCGCCACTCTCTGAAGGGATACCAGATTGAGTGGCACACACGCAGCGGGGCGCCGCATTGCAGCAGCGACCTGGAGCGTGTCGCGGCTGGGCAAGCTAAGAACATCATCTTGCTTGACAACAATGTAGAGGTGAGCTTGAGCGGCGACATCTCAAGAAGGGAAGATGGGGAGCAATCAGCACCCCTGCATGAATGTATATTGGCTGGCCCTGCTGCAGGGCCTGCCTGCTGTCAACTTCCCTGTGTCAACCTTTTGCACGGCTTAATGACAGGTCAGCCCTTTCCTGTTGGATCAGCCCCTTGGGTTCCCCTGCTGTCCAGTCTGAATGCGACCGTAATTTACTGTCTGACAGCTTACACATGGATCTCTGGCTACTTGCAACTGTTGGTCAAGTATAAGAAACATTGCAGGAGGGCTGGATGCAGCACGCAGCAATGGCGCCTGCCTCCGTGGCTATACTCTTTGTACCTATGCATAGAGTGTGCTTTGACACATGCATGCTGTCATGCAGAGCCCTAGGCATCATCTGTGATGAGAAGGCGGGAGCAAGCAGCATTTACACTTGCCTGTCTGGCTATGCATGGCATCTGCTCAGGGTTGCAGCTTGATACTGACAACTGGAGTTACATGCAACAACTGTGCAGGACGTAGGGCAAAAGCAGGTTGCAGCTGTGCTGGGCATCCAGGCTGCTCGTGCCAACACAGCCCCTCGCCCTTTCCTCAAGCTCAAGCCTCAACATATTGCTGTCCAGGTCACATACAAGCCTGCACTCCCCCCTGTGATGTTCATGCATCCCCTCCATCGGCTTTGCGCAGCATCAACCCTGTTGGGCGTCGTCACACCCGCGTCAGCTGCTACTGCGGTTGCGGCTGTAACAAATGCTCAGTAACAGCTGCACATCACAGCTGTGCATGCATCTGCTTTGAGATGCTGCCGCATGTGCTGTCAAGGATGAAACCGCACAGGAGGTCAAGGCAGAGTGTGATCACCCTGCAGGTGCCAGCACAAGCACGAGACAAGGAGATTGTGAATGCAGCCAAGAACATCATGTTCAGCAGTGCTCAGAAGCTGCAGCTGACTGAGCTGAGTGGGCGGCGCGACATGAGCCTGCTGCTGGCTCAAAGTGCCGTGCAGGTCGGTGTCATGCACATCCAGCTGGAACCAATCCATGCACTATGTGTACTGTCAGGCTGTGCATGACAATGGGTCATGCTGTCTGTGCAGCAACATCTAGGCAGATCCATATCAAACATACCCACCCACCCCTTCCCCCCTTCTCCCTCTTTGCCCGCCTCTTGTGGGGAGTCCTCAGAGATTGACTGCTTGTAGTAGGCACATTTGCTTTTGACTCTTGTCTGTTGAAGCCTGGCTGCATCATGAGAGTGCCTGGTTGCTGCACATTGGCAGCTGGTTACTTTGCATTGTCCCTTCATTGTCTCAAGGCATTCATCCCTGCTGTTCCCTCTGTGGGCTCTTGACACGCGCATCCTTTGCTGATTCCAGTGTTGGAGAAGACATAAACAGGGCACGGATCATCTCTCAAACATCTTGTCTATGTTCCTATAATCGCTTCCATGCGCTCTCACAATGAGGGTCTTCAACTGGCTATTCCATGTACCTGTTGCATGTGCATATACCTGCTGCAACAGCATACAACTGTTGCATATGCAAAGGCAGTGCAGCTGTGGCTCTTGACTGTTGGGTGGTGGCAATGCAGCCGGGCGTGGCTAGTGTCTACTGCTCCATTGTGCAGCAGACCAGCAAAAGCGTGGAGTTCTTCTTCAAGCACTTCAGCATGCTGGAGGGCAAGACCTACTCTGAAGCACGGTACGCCCTGCTTCTTTTGCAGCAGTAGCCAGGTCCTGTTGCAGCAGTAGAAGTCAGGTTCTTTTGCAGTAACAGCCAGGTTTTGTTGCAGCAGTAGTCAGGTCCTGTTGCAGTACTACCTGTTGTAGCAGTAGCCAGGTCCCATTACAGCAGTAGTAGTCAGGTTCTTTTGCAGTAACAGCCAGGTTTTGTTGCAGCAGTAGTCAGGTCCGTTTGCAGGGCCTTTTGCAGGGCCATTTGCAGCAGTAGCCCATTTTTTTGGTTTGTAGCAGTAGCCAGCTCCTTTTGCAGCAGCAGTCAGGTCCTGTTGGATCCCCTTGATGTTGTCCCCCTGGGCCAACATTCTGCAGTGCACTTTGTTGCATCATGGCTCAGTCATGGTCTTTGATGTCGTCAGTCCTCTGACAAAAACTATAAACAAAAGAATCTAAATCAAAGAATGCCTAAACTGGGCCTCATACAGGGAGCTACTCAGGACCCCAAGGGAAGAATGGTTGGATAGATCAATGAATGAACCAATCAACGAATGGATCAATGAACAAATCTTGTCAGTCTGCTGCACTTGGCTTATTCTGCTGTCACATCATTTTGGGCAAGCATGAAAGAGCAGAAAGTGTCATGGCATCCTGGGATGTGGGTTTGCATGGTGCCATTCTCCTGCAGTAGCCTGATCTTTGATCTTATATGATTGTGGGCAGGTGCTCTTCAGCGTGCGATGTTGTCCTCTGTCAACTGGGTCTGCACCTGCATATGTCTTTTGTAAACTTTGCCTTGCATGGCGTCGCATGGGCCTCAAGGACAGTCAAACACTACAACGCTGCTGCGCGAGCCATTGATGCTTTTGCCATATGGCAAATGGGCAAGCCTAGCACAGCACACCGGTGCGTGTGTCATGTGATCTTTTGCGCCGTCGTCCAGAATGAGGGGGGCCCCCACAGGGGGTCACATCGCCACAATGCTGACCAAGGACTTCTTCACTGCAGGCGCATGTTTGAGACGGCCGTGGCTGTGGGTGTCTATCACAAGAGTGACAACTCCATCAACATCAACCCAGACGAGAAGACAGTCTTCCAGCCCGGTGACCAGATTGTGGTTTTGTCCAATACAGGTAACTCACTCTTTTTACAAAAACAAAAAGTGCAATCAGGAAAAAAAGGTGTCATGTTGCAATTCTGTAGAACCTTGCATAGTTGATGATTGTAGCAGCATGGTTATGTTGCTACTACACCCATTGGCTGTTTGGTGTCATCAGGCAGGGATTCAAAGCACGCAATGTCTACACTTGTTGATGGTGATAGAACATGCTTGATGTACTAGACAGTGTGACCAAAAACAGTTTGCGTGGGCTGGCTGTGAGGAGCATTCTATGACTGTCACATTGCTACTTGACATTAACGGAGCCACAGTGGGCGCAATCACCCAGTGGGGAGACAGTCATAAACTGCTTGTCACAGCCAACCTCTACAAAACACATACAACTCGGCAAACCCAGGAGTTGAGGGCAACACTTTTGCCAGCTAGTCAGACTTGCTGATTGCAAGCTGAGAGATGAAAAGGAAAAAGGTTATCATCAAGAGCGTCATTTGGAGCTTCGTTTGGTTTCTGGTGGGCATGGCAGACCCTTCTGCCCTTGCATGTGGCAGAACATCTCCTCTGCTGCTTTGATACACAGCAGCAAAATAAACCATCCCTGACGCTTTCCAAGCTTGCAGGCACCTTTCATGCAACGATGCCTACCCGGCAGTTATGCAAAAACACCGCAAAAAGCAATACTCGTAATGAAATACACACTTAACATGTACAAATATTGAATAAACAACAGTGAATACATAAGACCTGGTCAAGGTTCTGCTGAAACTGTCCACACATACAGCAACAACATGCCGCAGCAGCAAAGCACCAATCATCTAGATTGTGCTGACACTGTTGACACGCTTGCAGGCAAGTTCTTCCCTGTGGAACAAGCCCCTGAGGATCCTGCTGAGGCCTTTGAGAAGGGCAACGTGGACAGGGCGCCCTCCAAGAGCCCCATTGAGAACATCCCCTTGGATCAGACCAGTGACCCCATCCGTAGCAAGCCCAAGAATCTGGTCCTCATTCTCAGGGAGGACGACGTCGGCGACTTGGCCAACAGCCTGCAAATGTTTGCGCCCAAGGGGAGCACTGTGACAGTCATCAGCAAGGAGAAACCTGAGGTAACAGAGCTGCTGATGATGCACACAGACTGTTTTTTGTGTGCTTTGACGCTGTTTTGTTTGCCTGCAATGTGGTTGACTTTGCAATCTGTGCCAACGGGAAGCTTGCTAAACTGTCAATCATCAGCAAGGCGAAGCTGTGGTAGAGCTGCTGCTGATGCATATAGTCTGTAGGTTTCCCTGACACAGTCTGTTGTTCCCCCACAGAGAAGCCCCACAGGGAAGCCCAATATACCTCACTCTCCAGGTTTTCTCCAATCAATGCTGAGGGATGTTCCCTTCTGTTGTTTCTGTGCGTCACCGCTTCCTGTGTTCCAACCATGTGATGGACTTGGTTATCAGCCTGTGACTGTCTGCCTTGATGTTCTGAAGCAACCAGTGCTGCCTGCAGGACTGGCCAACAGGAAAGGAGGTGATGCCCAGCTGCATCTGCACATGGGGGGAATCCCGAGTCATGTCAATGCTGCTTCTGCTGCTGTACAAGAATCAACATTCTGACACTGCCTGCAGGATTGGCCGACAGGAGAGGGGCTGATGCCGAGCTGCAGGTTCAAGCATATGGAAGGGGACTCAATGGATGGCCAGGTCCTGCGCAATGCTGGCATCATCAATGCTGATGCTATCATCATTGGCAATGCCCATGATGCTGACCCCAAGGATGTAAGCCACCTCTCATGCTCTCCCAAGCTGTATTTCAAGCCATTCATGTGGTGCATGCAGCTGCTAGTCCATGCCTCATGCTCTAAACTTGCTCTAAAAACCCTCACAGTCATGTTTTGTGTACTCTTGTTTGTATGCTGCTGGCTTTGTACAGCTGTGCCAACTATGGTTTGGGCAGGGGACTGAATTGGGCATTGATGCGGTTGCAGTTGCAGCTGTAGTAAGCATTCCACATTGTGTACATCCATCACTTGATGCATGCAGTTGAATAGTCAGATAGTGGTTTGGTGCAATGTCAAGACATGCATGCAAGGCAGCCTGCAGTATCAAGCATGTCAAGTCATACAGTCATGGCAGCCTGGACATGTATTATCAAGCATGTCAAAGCATACATTTATGAAGGCTTGGACACGCTTTGTCAAGCAGTCGAGCTGTTGTGCCTGCTGATGCAGGCGGACGCACAGACGCTAGGAGTGCTGTTACTGATACAAGACATCCTGGTGCATGATGACCGAGATCAGCAGAGACCCTGTCACATTGTCAGCACTGTCAGGCGGCCACAAACTATCGAGGTGGGTTCATCATCAAAGCACTTCATGCATTGTGCAGTCTGCTGCGTTTGGAGTGAATGCAGTGTGGCTGATCAGCAGTGCTGCAAATACTTGTCCTCCATCTGATCTGCAACTTACTCTGTGCTCTGTCTGGCATGTGGCTTGATGGACACCTTCCAACTGACTTTTGGCTGCACCGATTGGCAAGTTGCAAATGCCTTTTCTTGCCAGGTGACAGTTGGTGTATCTGATTCACATTCACTGAGTCCTTTCAAGAGAGAGCTTGCACTGCAACTTGGGTGCACATCACTCAAAGCAGGTCATGTAAAGCTTCCAACTGGCCTGGACTGCACATGGTCGTTGCTCTGTGGGGCAGCTAGCCGACCATTTGATAGTTTCGTCTGGCATGAGTGTATCATAACCATCATCATGCTGTACAGGTTGCCAACTACTTGGTAGACAGGTTGGGGAAGAAGTGTGTGACTGCTGAGCTGCTACAGCCGGATGAGCTGATCAGTGGGATGATCTCCCAGGTGGCGGCTGAGCCTGAGATGGCTCTTCTGCTGAATCACTTCATTTACAGCACATCCGGTGCGTCTCTGTACCTGTCTCCCTCTCTTGTAGCTGTGACATCTTTGTGAGTTGTGAGGTGATGCTAGACCATCAGGTGCCTGACGATTGACCGACAAGCAGGCTTTCCTGACTTGACAAGTGCATTGGCATGTTGATGGTGACAAGAGGATGCCAACACTCAAGGCAAACAGCTGGAGCAATCTCACACCTGCCAGTGCAGGCTCACATTGCATGTCTGGGCCTCTACTGCTGAATCATGATCAGACTCTGGCCAAGGTTTGGTTTGTGTATGCAAGCTTTACATGTAGCAGCTCACATCTTACAATGCCATGCTGGTACACACGATGTATACAGGGCAGCTTGTCTCCTGCCCTCCTCTGGAAACTTATTGAGCATCGACAAAGGCTTTGTGTTCAGGACCCTTGGCATACTGTCTGCACTGCTGTGCAGGGCAAGAGATCTACTTGAGGCGACTTTCCAGGTATCACACACTCACAGACAAGCCTGAGACGTTTGCTCAGATTGGTGAGCTGGCGCGCACTAAGAAGGAGACAGCAATTGGCTACATCACCCACACAGGCGTCATGCGCTTGGCTCCAAAGCCCAAGGAGGCTCATACTTATGCTTCAGATGACATGATTATTGTGATCGCTGATGATTAGGACATGGCATACTTCGCTTTGCTTTTCTTCATTGTTTCCGACATACTGGGTGCTGGTCTCTGTCCACTACTTTCGACTTCATGTGAGTCGTTGTGGGGTATTGTGTATCTTCCTTGCCAATGCTTGTGGCCTCTAGCTTTGGTATTTAGCGCGGGATTTGCAGACAACTTCATTTGGTATGGTGTTAGTCACATAGCTATCTGTAGGCTTTACTGTTGTGTTGAGTCTTCTGACATTCGTCTTCTGACACTCGTCCACTATACATTCAAAAGTTGTTCTGCTGCTGGTGTCGTCTGTGGCAGAAATCCATGGCAATGCTGCCTTGCAGCATTAGTCATAGACAAGACTTGTCCTGCACGTACCTAGCTCATCATGAGCTGGAAAGCGTTTTAATTATTATTATTGTTATTATTAGTCATCGTTCTGCCTGCCCATGCTGTGCAACGTGATGCAACGTGCCGAAAAGCAAAGCACATCATGTGCCAGGATGCGATGCCATCCGGATGCATCCCAGCCACCTGGAACCTCAACAGACTGGCTGCATAGTATGCAACCAACAGGCCAGTCTCAGACACGTTTTTGCACATCGCCTCTCCCAGGTGTAAATCGCGGTTTGTGGTCGTCATCAGGTCCCCTCGTGAAATCCGTGCGTCGAACCCAGCTGCTGGCGGGACTGAAGCTAGGTGTACTTTTAGCAGCCACGGTTGGTAGAGTGCAAGCCGTAAGTCCAATTCCGGCAGGTCTCACGGAGCTGAGTACGGCGGATGGGCAGCAGATGCTACGCAACAGCACACCAAATGACCAGTTCTGGCTTTTGGCGCAAGAGTTCACAACGCAAGACTCACAAGATTGGTGTGGGTTAGCCAGCGCATCCATGGTTCTCAACGCTTTGCCTATACCCAAGCCTGCTATCGATGCGTTTGAAGGGTAGGTGAGTAGCTACCTGCAACAGCTATTACTTGCCTAGGACTACAGTCAAAAGTGTTGCAGCACATTCACTGCGCTTCACACTCTGCTCCTGTTTTGCTTCATGCTCTATGGCTATGTTAGCTAAAAACACTGCTTCGTGCCCTTTCAGCCAGACCATGCCTTCACTTTCTCACTGTCTGCAGATATCCCTACTTCTATCAAGACAACATCCTGAAGACCTCCAAACCCAACGTGATGACAGCCAGTGAAGTTGCAAAATGGGGTCTTGGGCTGGATGACATCACTGACATCCTCAATGCTCATGTTGGCGTAGAGGCAGAAGCTCTGCACACAGATCCCAACGCCGTCTCACTGGATCAGTTCCGGCAATCCATTGCAGATGCTATGGCTGCGTCTGAAACATACTTGATAGCAAATTTTGACAGATACGAATTCATGGGGGAGGGAGGAGGGCATCACAGCCCTCTGGGTGCTTACTGTGCTGAGTCAGACACAGTGCTGGTCTTGGATGTAGCGCGCTACAGGTGAGCGCTAGTGCATCAGACTGCCTGATGACATGTTGCATGCCAACCCTGCCTTCAGATCATGGGATCCTCAGCAGCAACTGCCTGTAACATTACTACAAAGCACTGGTCGCTCAGGATACGTCTGTACTGTGCAGCAAGTAGCCATTGGGGGTGCACATGATTGGGTCGGATGGATGAGCATACTGTTTGTGCAGCTGTGCAGCCTTGCCTTGTAAGGCATTGCCAACCTCCACTGACACACCCTGCACCTGCCTTCAGCAAACCTTTGCAATGATTTTGTACAGAACATAACTTTGAAACATGCATTTTTGATGGGTTGCAGGTTCAAGCCATATTGGGTCTCTGTCGAAAAGATGTACAATGCAACTGCCAGCAGTAATGGTTTAGCTCAGGGGGGTCATAGGGGTCTAGCCAGGGTCACGGCCCAACAGGGCTCAGCCAATTTAGCCACCCCACCCCGGTATGAGTCTGACACCCTCAGGTCTGAGTCTGATGACACAGCAAGCATACAGAGTGATGCAACAAGCGACAGCACAACTAGCAGTACTGCACAGCAGCGATCATCTAATTGGGCGGGAGCTGTGGCTGGGATTCTGTTGGCCTTCTGTGTTGGGGCAGTTGTTGGTGCAGTTGCCTACAGAGCACATGAGCAACACATGAGCCCTCTAGACACGCACAGCTCTGAACTGGTGGAGCAGCACCGGCTTCTGAACCAGCAATCATCGGTTTCTCAGAACCAGAATTTGTAGAGAGGCTGTGCATGATTTACTGAACTGTCTGTCAGCTGAGTAGATGTGAACTCTTGAGAGCAGAGGCATGTTGGTTCTGCAATGTTGTATGGCATTTGTCAGACCAGCTTTGAAGTCAAAGCGATTATTGAGGGTAGCAATTGTACTTAAAGTGTGATATCCAATACCTGCATGATTTTGCTTGGTGTTCAGGAGAACTGAGTGATGATGCTAGCAACATTGTGCGTTAAAGTACAGGCGCAGGCAATCAGTCACTGCACATGTGAGCGTGAATTGCAACCTTGTTTTGAGTTGTCAAGAGCTACATGCCATAAGCCAATAATTGTCAAGGTTCTGATATATACACAATGGACTCTTCTGCCGGGTTCTACCAACACTGGCCCTGTCTCACAGTTGCAGAATATTACGCGTGCTGCATTGCACTGGTATGTGGTGATTGATACAGCCTGCAGCACCTAAACCATGTTTGCCTATGTAGTATCAACAGCTTAGCCATCACGCCCAGAACAATGCTGTGCAGAGCTCAATTACTTGAAGTCCTGCAGTTATGCCTCACTCCTTTTATCACAGCCATAAACCACAACTACAGTAAGCCCGGTCAGAAGTTGATTCAGGATTTCGATTATTGACAGACATCAAGCAACAATTCTAAAGCGCTACTCTGTCCAGATCAAAGGCAAAGTTGACAAAGCAGTGCTCATACCGTAAACCTTGCTGACTGTGCAAGCATGTGACACCACAGCATGGGGACATATGACCTGCCCTACTTGCTACCTCACCCAAAGCACTGACTTGCCAGCTGAGTTGCTATCACTTCAGTACAATTTCTTGGATACTTAAAAGGGGAGAGAGAAGAGCGTCTGCCCTAGGGGACAGAGCACATTGACTAGTTATTCGCAATGGTACTTGATGGTTTCCTTGTCATGTAGCTCCATTTTGGCTCGAAGACAGATCAAGCATGCAATTGCCAACACCCAAATGTACAGGAGCAGGCTGCCTGCCATGCAAGAAGCTGCCATATGTGCTGTCTTTGTGCTACATATGGATTCAAATTGCTGAAGAAGCTACTTGCTGTGCAAGCCCGCTTGTCTGCTGACTCTGCGCTGTGCAAGGAGCCTGTCTCATGTATGGAGCTTGTGTCTTTCAAGTCTTTGCTCTTGATGGACTCTTCGCTGGCAGTTTGGGCACCATTTCTGTCATGTGCATCCAGCAGGGGACCCGCCTGTCGTGGCTGTAGCTCATCACTCATCCTGCATAACACAACAAAACAATCATGAGACTACACTGACATGTGCCATTTTGGCTTGTGGTGACAAAATCAGCACAATTTGCATTTTGGCAGAATCAGCCGGGCATGGTTTTCGCTCATCACTCACCCTGCATGGCTTGGCATGTGTCGCATCATGTTGTGTTACATGCTGCAGTACAAGCTGTATTGCATGATGTTGCTGTGCAATTTCAGGGCGCATAGGGGCTGAGGCGCTGTTCCCGATGTAATTTTCAAAAAGGCGGGAGATTGCATTGTGCGGGGCGTAACACGTGGCAGGCACTTAGCCCCTCTCTCCTCCTCATGAGCAAAGGCGCACATGTACGCAAGGAAGGCTGGCTAGGGGATGTGTTCATTGTACCAGGACGGGATAGCACCACGATGGGACCTTTAGAACTCATAACAAATCATGGGTCTGGTGGCACGGAGAGGTTTCGGTTTTGGTTTCATGTGTCATGACATTAGGAAATTGCACATGTGATAGCTAAATGCAAGTTGTCTGTTTACACTAGATGTGTCGTGTCTTTCAGCAGCGACCTTTGCAGATAGTCCTTGTGTTCCAGCCAGGTCTACATGACCATTTGAAGTGTGATACATGTTAAGTAATGCTGCCAAGTGTGCAATTGATGTTGCTTTGTAGCCGGTGTACTAAACCCGGTCGTGTGCGAGTCTTCAGCTGGAACGTTGTAGTGAGCGAGTAAGCCTCCATGTGAATGTTGCAAATTTCCAATCTGAAAGCTTGCTTGTCATGAAAATGTTCCCTGAGAAGCTGCACGCGCAATTGGATGCGACTCTGCTGAACGATGTTGAGCCCTTGGCTTGCAAGCTTTGTCACTTGATTTGCTGGCCTGCTGGAGCGGTTGCAGAATGACAGTGTTCATGTTCCCCTTCTGCAGTGTAACATCCTGTGCAAGCATATTGCAACAAGTCTATGCCCGGTAGCCCGTACTCGCGGCGGAGGAAGCACAGAGCACCTTCGATCATTGAGCCGTCCTGCAACGCTTCAAAAGTACCCCTGGACTGTGAGCGAGCGTGATCCATGGCAGCAGTAGCATACCAGCTAACTTCCCAGCTATCCTGTCATGCCTGGACAGCAGATAGGCTGCATCTGGCTATCTGTCCCAACAATCACGAGATATACGTATACCAGAAATCTCCGACCGGCCAATGGACACGCACACACACCTTGAGCGACCATGATCAGCTTGTATCTGGCTTGGACTGGAGTGCTGACAGCAACCAGCTGGTTTCTTGCTCACATGACAGAAACAGCTATGTCTTCTCTTGGCAGGATCAGACTTTGAAACCAGAGATGGTCATCACAAGGCTCAGTAAAGCAGCCACATGTGTTAAGTGGAGTCCATGCGAGCGTAAATTTGCCATTGGCAGTGCAGCAAAAGCTATCTGCATCTGCTACTATGAGCATGAGAGCCACTGGTGGGCCAGTAAATTGATCAGAAGGCAACATGACTCAGCCATTTTGATGGTGTCTTGGCACCCTGACAGCATGTTGCTAGCTACAGCATCAAGTGACAGCAAGTGCAGAGTCTTTAGCACAGCCCTTCCAGGTATCTGCCCTGTGCTGTCTACATCTTAGTGAATACTTACAAGCCTGCAAGCCCAATCAAAACAACTCCACACCCACTAGTTGCGTTCTCCAGGCATAGATGCAGAGCAAAGCCTGAGTGGCGTCACCTCAAAATTTGGAGACTGCTTATTGCAAGTGGACAGTCAATCTGGCTGGTGCCATGCAGTAGCTTGGTCCCCATCAGGTAAGGCTGTATTTCACCTGCCTCAGCTGAAAGCAAAACACGGCTTACATGTGATGTGAGCCGCTGCATACCATTTTCTAAGGTTGCTGCTGTATGCCAGCTCTTGGCCAAATACCAAGGACGTGCAAGATGGGCAGATACCTTGCAGGGTCACAGCTTTGCTTTACCAGCCATGGGTCCAAGCTGCATGTGGTGTCAGGAATAGATGGCAGTGAGCTGCTGAGAAGCACTCCATTAGTTCAGGATCAGAGCGCAGACCCCAAGTCACCACTGCAATGCCACTTGCAGCCTCAGCCAGAACGGCAGGATGTACAGCTGAGACAATTGCCCTTCAAGGTAAGGTAGGTGAGCTGACAACACATGTCATGCCCTGCAATATGCATTTGTATGTTGCAGATGCTGTGGGCAGGCGTTGTGATTTGCAGGATTGCAGCTTTCCCTACTAGTCTTTGCCATTGTAGGTGGTAGCTTTCCTTCGAGAAGGTCTACTGGTTGCTGGAGGGTTTGAAGGGGATATGTATATGTTCGAATGTAGGCAGCAGCATTGGCGAGTCCTCAGAGCCATTCAAGGCGAGCAGTCACTGTGTCCTGCCTTCCTGCACTCCAGCTGAACTGCCCCACAATGGATTTGTTGCTGTCCATGATGAATTTTCGACTTTCGACTTGAACTACATGCATGCTGCTCATGTGTGGTTGGCAAATGCTGACTAGTGTCTGTTCTGTACAAGTGCAGAAAGCTGTTTTCAGTGTGTGTCAGCTTGATATCACATACCTTTTCATGCATACAGGCACCAAAGTTTTGCTTGACGGCTACAGGTGATGTTCAGCAGTCACATGCTGCTCATCTGAAGAAGCAGTTGTCTGCTGACTTCAGCAAGAAGCTGGACATGTTCAAGCAGCAGACAGCTTCACCAGTCAACAACAAGGTGTGCTTTTCACATTGGCTTGTTCATTGAGGCACAGCTGTGTCTCTGCCATCCTTTGTTTGAACATGTCTTGACAATACCATATGGTAAACAGAGTGCCAACAGTGGTGGTCAGTGCTGAACAAAACCTGAGCATGAGTCAATCTTTGTCATTGCATCTAACAGTACATTTTGAGATTGGCTAAGCTCATGTTGGGATGTCTTCATGTGAGCATTGTCAAAGAATGTGTGATGATGCCAGGTGACTAGGAGAAGCACTCAACCTCAAGTCGCTGGAGCCCATCACAAGTCAGCGCACATCAACTGCATCATTGATCTGCATGTCTTTCAAACCCAGCAGAAGACAGCTTCTAGCAGATTCTCCACTGCAGGTCTGGATGGGCAGGTGGTGGTTTGGGACGTTGTGGATTGCATGGATTGAGTGGACTTGAGTGAAACCTGCACTTGGCATCGATCTCTGTGCGTTGCTTCAAAATGGAGCCACAATGCCCTCACCATTGCAATTAAGACAATTCTGCTGCCCATGTCCACTACAAGCAGGGCAAAGACAGTAACGCTTCACTTGCGGATCTTTAAAAGGTGACCAGTCCAGCTGCATTTGGCCTGCACATACAATGATACATCATGGTCTACCTTGTTGCTGGAGGTGCATGCCCATCTTGCATCTCAGCCCATAGCATGGCATTACCTTTGCAAATTTGGCAATCTCGAGTACCCTTGTTCAGGCAGACTGGGCAGCATACAGCATGTTTTCTCTGCAGCATCAGGGCCAACACTGCTCAGAAATGACTTCTAAAAGGCCAGTTCAAACTGGTCACTTGTCGTGAGGCTTCAAAAACCGTTTACGCACCCTATGTTGCCTGAGACCTACTCTTACAACTGTCAACGCCCCTGTAGACACTGCCATCGTGGCTCCGCCAAGGGCTGCAAAAGTCATGACCGTTACACCCAACGCGCGCACGGCTGGCTTCTGTAGCGGAGACCTGAGCATTCTCGTTCGCCACAGGCTGAAGTGATAAACTTCCGCGGGACCAGCCTGGCTTCAGGTCTAGGGCTTTCTTCAGGAAAGATAGACTTTTGTCAGGTCAGCAAATTGGGAAGCACAAAGCGCGAGTCTGAGTTGACAGTGTGGCGCTGCAAGTGAAGTCACTGGGATTGCGCTCAGAAATTAGGCCACACAGCATGCCTAGTTTGACTGGATACTGTGAACATGCTCCAGGGTTGCTCTGGGCCATAGTTATGCAATTATTACAGCATAATGCACTCAGTATCGCTGTGATATCACGGTATTGGTGTACGTCCATTTTGCTAAGAACAGGCAGGAGATAGTCCTCAGGCCTGCTGCTCAGTTTTGAAACCATAAAATTTCCAAATGTCATGGCACACCTACAGCTGGACTCACAGTGCAAAAGGACATGCTAAACAGAATAATCGGCCAATGCCACTTATGCGTCACACTGCAGTAACTGCTGTATGTCTGAGCTACCATCACTTGGCACCTGCTGAGCTTGCATTCTGATAAATTATCTCGATCAAATCCTGAAAGACAGACACAGTGATAGATTGATCACCAGCCAGCTTGCCTGAAACCCACACAGACCATGCTACACAGACCTGCTTCACGGGACACACAGTCAGGAAGATGTCACTGTTGAGCACCTGACAAAAACAAAAGACAACCCATTTCATCACAAGAACCTCTGTAAACTTTGAACACTGTTGCACACGATTGGATCAATGACTTGCAACATCGCATTTTGACGGTCTCTTTCTGGGAGAGTGTGGTCTTGTGCCCAGCATGTCCTCCAATGGTGTGTTCCTCCCGTTCCAGGAATTCCTGCGTGTGAAGTTCCTGTTCTTGTTCTGCAACTTGTGCAGCTCCTGCTGTGAATCAGCACCTGAAACAGGGTGGTACTGCACATTTTCCAGTTGGCCCTCCTTGTCCTTGCCATAACCTGCAGCAACATTTCTGTATGTCAAAGTTACCGGTGAATTGGCAGCATTTGCAGACAGTGCAGGTGTGAATAACTTGTTCAGCACGATCTTCTGGCAAAAAGAGACAGCACGTGAACACAATCCACCACAGCATTGCTCACTAGGAAGAGCTAGCTCACTGCATAAGATGTCCAAACCACCAACAGGCGCACTGCCAAAGAAGGGCCGATGTGTCTCATAAATTTGCAGAGGGGTCTGCTTGTCCGTGCTATGCAGGGGGGAAGGGGTCTGCTGAGGGTCAGGCCCATCAGCCTTGTAGGGGGTCTGACCCACCACCGGCAGCTTGTTCGGATTTGGAGGCACCATGCTCGACGTGGCCAGCCTTGGGACCTCTGCATCACCAAACTGGATCAGCAGCAATCATGTGATGGCACTGCTTATGAGAACAACAGAAACAGTGAGAACAATGCAATTGGCGATGCTCATTGTATAGATTTTGAGCACCACTGTCAGCCAGTGTGTACAGGGCTGAAACCTTGCCCATTCATATAAGAGATTGGACAGGGCTATCAAGATGGCATGAGCTCAACTGCTAGCCTACTAACCTCCCCCCCCCCCGCCCCCCCCGCCCTTCCATATGTGGACGGCAAGACTCCCTCTATGACGCAGGAGTTGGAAAAGCATCATGCCACATGAACAGCAGTAACAGTACACAAGGGCGTTCTGCTGCATAGCATGTACACTGCAGCTTTCTGTAATCTCACCATTGCAGTCTGGTCAGCAGCCCGACGTCTCTGTGACAAGTCATGGCTGCTACACTACACCTAGCACCATCTGGCTACAAGATGTAATGTGTGCAACTGCTATTGCACCACTATGTTGACAACATGTGCCAACAGTGCCACCCCTTGCACTGATATCATTTTGTTTTATGTTGCTGAACCCATGCTTTGCCCCCTCCAGTCCCCAAGCACTATGCCGGTCAAAAAGTACTGCTGAAACCTTTGTGCTGTGCCAGACAGTGGCTAGGCTTTTAGGGTTTAGGTTAAACCCTATACCTGAAATCTTGGCTGACAGACGCTGATGCCTGAGCTGGTCAAGCATATGTGTGAAGCGCATCTGATGCAGCCACATGTGGTAAGCTAGGCAGTACAGCAGACCTGTGAGGGTCTTCTGCAGCTTTTGTTTGTTGGTGGCGCCTTCCAGTAAGCCTCTGATGGACACAATCACATGCTCAAAGCCAGGTCGCTTACTGGGATCTTGGCTCCAGCAAACCTGCAGTCATTGTCAAGCATGACTCTTGCATGCATCTGTGGAAAGCTATTCTGAGACAGGCATCTATTGCTGCATGGGTTAACAAACTGGCTGGGTTGCTGCCAGGTAAAGCAGACATGCATGACAGGTGCATGTTTGAGATGGAATCATTCACAAATTGTTTCAACACCCACAGCATCGCATGCAGACGCCAAAACAGATGACATGCATGACTTAGACAGACAGACATGCCAATAGGCAATTTGATGAGCAGACAGACAGAGAGGGCAGCCAAGTGCTTGACAATGCACGCTGTGTGAGCATATGACTTGGGGCCAGGCGCTGTTACCTGCATGAGTTTGACATAGTCAGCAATGCCAGGCAGGGGCTGGCCTGGCAGGGTGTGAAGGGGGGGTATCTCTGGCCTGTCCTGCGCTTGCAGCCTCAGCATGATCTGCAGCAGACAGAGTACCTTCAAACAATGTCAAGACTGACAGATGAACAATACCTTAGAGCAACAGCAAATTGGTTGGGTAGTCTACCCCAAAGTGTAAGCTTTTTGTGCTGTAGCATGGTGGACACAGTGCTGCTGCATGACGCCATGAATGCAGTAGCAATGCAGGAGTGGAACGTAACCAGCACGCATGCCTGCAGCGATGTGAAATGTGTCCAGGGTTGGCAATATGCTGCATGGGCGTTTCAGGTCAATGCACAGACACAAGTGCTCAATCATGAAAGTGTCCTGAAGAGCTGCACTCTTGAGTCGCGACATGAAAGTGCAGCAGAACTGTGAAACTTTGCAGCACAGCCTGGACAGAAGTACTGAAACCATGCCAAGCAGAACAGCTGGAGCGACAAACTGTCAGCCTAGGCAGCTGCAATGCACATATGTGCTCACGCCAAGCAGAACAGCTGGAGCGACAAACTGCCTAGGCAGCTGCAATGCACATATGTGCCCTGGGTGGCTGCTTATGCAAGCCACAGTGCTACCCACAATAATGTACGAGCGTAATCAGCGGCCACGCTCCTGACCATACTCAAACAGGTGCAAAAAGCTAGCTTAAGCTTGGCAGTGTCGGGAGAACACTTGTGCTTGGGATGTAGGGTGTAGGCTAAAACCTGAAAGGGGTTAAGCTCTTCCCAGGGCATGTCCCAGGTCATCAACTCCCACATGATGATGCCAAAGGAATACACATCCGCCGCCTTGCTGTAGTTGTGGTCAGCCACAACCTGCACCAGATCAGTAATGCTCAATCATGTGTTGACTTCCCACTAGCAATCAGCGCTACACATCGGCAGCTGCATGATCTTGAGCTGTCTTGCCAAATGTTTGCCAAGCTGCACTGAAAGGCTTAGTGAACAGGTGGCGCTACATGTTGCTTGCTCCAAGGGACCATGGAGACCACCCAACAGCATTGTCAAGCCTTTGACACACTATCAATGTCATGAACGAAAGAAAATCTGTTATTGTGAGGTTGTTCCATGCAAACTGGGAAAATACCATGTGAACATGATGTGTACTTTCTAGGAAAGTAGAACAGGGAGGCATCAGGTGAGCATGTGGCTTTGTTGATATGGACACAAGACTCTGATGGGAAGGCAGTATACCTCAGGTGCAAGCCATCTGGGGTTGTTGGCTAGCAAGGATGTGATAGAGGAGCCAGCACTGGAGGTCTGCACCATGCGGCTCAGGTTGAAGTCGGTGACCTTGACCCTCCAGTGGCGCTCCACCAGCATGTTGGGGGACTTCAGGTCGCGGTGCAGGATGGTGGGCTTGTGTGAATGCAAGTGCAGCACCCCCTGCACCATGACACTTGTGTCAGCTATTCCCAACACTCATACAGGGAGCTGCGCATGACTGTACATACCTGACCCTAGGGGAAGCCACCTGTTAGACGAGTGAGTGAGTGAGAGAGGGGGTGAGTGAGTGAGGGAGTGAGGGAGTGATTGAGGGAGGCAGTGAGTGAGTGAGTATGAGTGGGTGAGTGAGTGAGTGAGTGAGTGAGTGAGTGAGTGAGTGAGTGAGTGAGTGAGTGAGTGAGTGAGTGAGTGAGTGAGTGAGTGAGTGAGTGAGTGAGCAATATGTGCCAACAGCTGGTTAGCAAGCTGGTTTGGGCAGTCAGCAGACGGGACGTTTTGAGACCACTGCATGCCTCTGTGAAGATCAGCAAGCCACGCTGATGTGCTTGCATCAGTCCCACTGCTGAGCAGCAGCTGGACTGAGGCAGGCGTTTCACAAGCAAAACATGCAGGCAAGCTGGGGTTTACGGAGCCGCCGGAGTTGGCATGACAACATGCATTGTTGTGGGCCTGTGTGCAGCAGCATTGTTGTAAGGTGAGCTAGATTGCTTCATACACAGCACATTCAATCATGATCAAATTTTGATGAGCTCTGCACCAGGCACGCCCCAAAGTACGAACACTTTTGGACGAAGGCCACAGTCCACTGTCCACTGTGGCCTTCATCCAAAATTGTTCACGACTTGGGGCACGCCTGGTGTAGATCTCATCATGTTTTGATGATGATGGAAGATTGTTTGCTTGTTTGCGTTTCATGACACGCAAACAAACGAGCTCGGTGGGATAGATTGATGGCAATATTCTGCTTTTATTGACACCCATAATCCTGTTGTCACTCCTTTCCATGGGGGGGGGGGGAGCAAAGAAAGCATACCTTGGCTGCATCCAGAGCCATGCTGAGGCGCCTGGACCAGTCCAGCTGCTGGGCAAAGGCTGGGCTGGTGCGAGCCTTCCTGAGGACATCAAACAGAGACCCTCTGGCACAGAACTCTGTGATGATACAGGGAGGCTCCACACACATGCCCATGAACATCACCACATTTGGGTGCCTCAGACTAGCCATGATGGACACCTGCATAGACAGACAACTGCATTACGTTTTTACACAATGATGAACAAGGGTGCGGGTAGAAGTGCCAAAGGCAATGACCACAATGAGTACCTGGCACCTGGCATGATTGACATCTGCAGACAGACGTATGCAGATCCCAATATTGATGAAGAGATGTTTTCACGACACAGTCATAACTGGAATGCCGTGCTTGATGCCCGCACAAACTACCACAGATGTGTCCCAGTATGTGTTTCAACCATGATTGGAGGCCAAACTTGACAAGTCTACTGCTAACATAGGTACACAAGAACCAGGCAATCAATTATTTGATTGATTGAAGAACCAGGCATACTTGCAACATGACTGGCTGTGTGTTTCTACTGAATCTTATGAAACATGCAGTCGAACATACACAATTCAGTTCCTGCACTGGCAGCTCAACACAGGTCTTCAATTACAGGTGCGTGTGTGTCTGCTCGCCACATTTGCAAGCTGCTCAGCTGCTTGAACTAGCTGCATTCAAAGCACAGCATGTGCGTCTGTGCACAGCAACTTGCAGCGCCACCAGTCAGGACCATGACCTCTCTCTCCAGTGTCTTGATGGCTTGCGTCTCTTCCTTGTTCAGCACAGGGTCAGAGTTGCCAGCCAGCGTGGAGGCTGTAAGACCAATCAGACCATTGGCAGCCTTCTTCTGGTCTGTGCCACCCTGTGCAGGATGGTTGTCCTCCTCACTGTTGATCCAGGGCTCCAAAGTTGCTGGGTCCTGGGGCTGGACCTCATTGTCAGGAGCCAGATGCTGCATCTCTATCAGCACTTTGACTGCTACGTCAGTCTCCTGCCACTTGCCCAGATACACCTGCAACGCATTGAAAATGGAGTCAGATCTGATAGAATCCGAGCTGTCATTTAAATTCAAAGATTGCTGGCATCACAGTGTAGTGCTGCTCTGTCAGCAGCTCGTCTGCTTTCTCAGATGCTTGTCACCTGCCCAAGTATTTACCTGCAACATACTGCAGTCAGCAGTCAGCTTCACAGGCTATGCCTTGCTTTCAGAGCTGCTAAGCTCTGAGGCTGAAGTTCACTGTGAGTTGCCGGATGCTACATCCTATTGAGCCATGTTGATGTGATGATCCAATGTCTGACAACTATATAGCAGTGATGCCAGTATCTGCTGCCACTGTGAAGGTACAAGGGAACAAGGAAAGGCAGAGCACCCCAGAACAGCTATCACATCTGCATGACATGAGCTGCATGCACCTCAGGCTTACTTCTTTACTACCCCTGTGCCTCATGCTACTAAGATGGCAATTTGTAGGAGTGGTAACAATCTTTAACAAGTGCAAATACTTGCTCAACAAACAAAACAGTCTTATCACTATCACCAAAACAGAAGAATACAGTATTCTGAAACACCACAAATGTGCGTATTAGACAGTCATCATGGTAGACAGCCGAATGGCTTTGCCACTGTGCATGGCGCAATCAGGACAGGCTTTGGCTGACTCACCAGGCCGATGGAGCCGTCACCAATTTTGCGCTTGATCTGCAGCTGATTGTACTCCACAATGGGGCAGTTCAAGCCCTCCAGGATCTCAATGCTGCTCCCCCTTGAGGAGTACCGCTCATCCTGGTCATCCCTTCTAAAGGTGGATCTGGGGATCCATGAGGGGAGGTCCACCTCAGCAATGCTCCTCTGACTGGAAGCTCGCCGGGGGATGGTAGTGCGTTGAGGCTCTTGGCCTTGGCCTTGCCTGCCTCTGTCATGCGCTTGCAAGGCATACAGCTCAGAGCGTGTGAAGTTAGAGAGGCGCCGTCCACTAGTGTCCTTCTGAGACACGCTCAACTGCTGACCAGTCCAGTCGGACAGCCGCCGTCGCTGTTCTGCACTACGCCGCCTGGGCTTGTCTGGCACGGGCGGCAATTCTTCATGTGTGGTGTGCCTGCATTGTACGTCAAAAGGGCTGTACTGGGCGCTTGGACTGCCCTGCAGCAGTGTTGCATCTGAGGAGTACTCCAAGTCCCATGCAGAGGCGGTGGCAAGCTCTCCTTGCTCACTGGCTTGAGCTGACAGGCTAGATGAAGCATCACGCACAGCTTCTTCAGACCGACCACTTTGAACAGGCTTGCGCTCAGCGTGCTCAGCATGGGTTGGGGGCGGCGGTGCCTGTGCGACAGCAGCAGTGGGCGGCGGCTGCTGTGCTTTGCTGCCTGCAGCTTCTGGCCACTGCCGATCCTGGGAGTTGGCTGAGTCAAAGCTGCCTGTCTGTCCAGGCGGCTGACTGTCACTAAACAGAGGGCTGGTATGAAAGCCCTTGACTGATTTTGCTCCATCTGCTGCTTGCCGGTACAGGACTTCTGAGGATGCTGACCTGTGGGAGGCTTCGGCTGAGTCAGCAGCCAGAAGGGACCTGATCTCGCTCAGGGCCTCAATTGCCTGATCAGATCTCACAGCATCACCTGCACACTCACCACATATATGAGTCATGCAGCACCAGCTAAATTGCGGAATTAGCAATCAGCATGACATCACAAACTATTGTAGAACATTGCGCTGAAGTCAGCAAGGAGTCCTGGACCACTCATGCACAATGGTCAGGAGGCTGGTGAAAGCACCTAATTGCATTGATGTCAAGCTTGGAGGCAACGAGCGACCCGGTAGTCTTCCTGAAACAAGCTGTTTGCAGATGATGGTAAGAGCATCTGCTGTGCATCTTGCAGACTCAGGAGTCAGACCATGCCCCAGCAGCTGATACATGTCTTCCTGGTACCTGAAGCATAAACAACAGCAGTGTCAGCACATCTGCCATAAGCAAAACTTTTGAATCTGTGAGATGTGCAACGCCATGCAGCTGAAACCTGGTTATGACATGAATCTCTTCTGGACGCAACACTGTTGAGCTTGTATAGCGCATGTGCAGCAATGTGCAGCAGATGTAAATGGTCACGCCCTGCTGTTCTGTGCTATCATCATTGTTGACGTGTGTTGTCGGGTTGCTCTGCTCCACAGAGGAAGCATGAGCATAAGTCTGAAAGCTCAAATTTTCTGAGTCGACCCTGCTTCCCTTTGGTACTTGTATGCCCCAAGCTTGTATTGTTGCACTTGCCATGATTACCCAAGCTTGTATTGCTGCACTTGCCATGATTTGTAAAAGGACGCTCATGGCAGCTCACCCTGCTGGTGCGCTGGCTGCTTCCCTCTGCAGATTCCACGCCTGCTGTGCCAGCTCATTCAGCTGGTCAGTCACCTCACTGAATTTCTGTTCGACAGGCTGCTTCCGCCGTAAGTTGGCATACATGATAATGCCAGACTGTGCATTGCAGTCCTGCCAGCACATGGCATTTTGTGTCGTGTACATCACATCGCAAAGGCAAGAGCGTCAGGGACGCTGTTGCAATGCAGTTACGTACATAGAGGCTGCAGAGGAGTGCGAACTGTCTGCAGCTTTGGACAAGCATGCTCCCCATTAGCATGCATGATCCTGACCCAGGCAGCCTGTGCAACCAGTATCTCTGGAATGCATGTCTGCCGCAGAGCACGAATCAGTATGCATCATGAGCTGTATGTGCATGTGCCTTGGTGACTAGACACCATCAAGCTATCAGAGAATCTGACACCTGTTACCTGGACATGCTGCTGAGCCAACTCAATAGCAGCAAATGTAGAAGCACACAGCTGCTGCAATGCTTGTGCTTGGCGCAGGCTGAGCCCCTCCATGTGCACAGTGTGCTCCAAGGCAAGCTGTGCAGTTAAGGCTGCGGCCAATACTTGACAGCATCTGGCTCTTTCAGACTTTGCTTGCTTGATATCAGCTCGCAACCCTTCTACAGAGTCTTTGCACCGTGCCACCCATCCCAAGGAGTGTTCCATTGATCCTAATGCATAGCTTTGCTGCTGCTATCAACAAAGTGTCCGACTGTGCCAGGTGAGCGCACTGCACCAACAATTCATATGCTTGAGCTGAAACCTGATTGCTTTACGACTGGCATGTCCGTGCAAGGCACTTCTGAAAGCTCAGGTGCACAAGACCAGGGAGATCCTGTACTCACTGCTAAGCAAGTTTCCAGGAAAGATTGCGAAGCGCAGACACTGGCTAGATTTCCAGTACCGGCGTTGGAAACTAGAGCACAACAGTCTCTCGAGTGTGTTAACGAGGTCGGGTGAAACAGCCGTGCTGCTCCCTTTGTGAAGACGCCAACTAAGGTCCAGCACGCACAACAAAACAGCGATAGAAGACCAGGTTATAGCAAAGTTGCCGTAGTGACAGGCGGTGTGGCAGCCGGAAACACGAGTTCGAACTTGCAAAAGAGCGTGATCTGGTACATGGCAACCGGTTTCACAACACTACGTTGACATTTTACTCATTACAACTTACCTCTCACGTACGGTAGAGATGTTGACTGCTCGTCTATGCGCTTTGCACCGGACAGAACTGATTGAGACGTCGTCAGCTTGCATCCGCTCGTAATCTCATGTCTCCTTTGAATGCACCCTGCATGGTAGACCCAAATCTGTTATGACCAGCCACACTTGATCATACGCAAGGCTGAGCGGGATGGGGGAACGAGGCGTGACGCATGGCCTCAAGTATCAAGCAAGGTCCCTCGCGGCAGCTCCTGGGTCAACTCAGCAAAGCCGATGGCTTGTAGGCACAAATGCTCTGAGAGAGGAGAACGTGGTAAGTTGACACATTCTCCTCTCTCAGTGTCGCTGAGTTGACAGGTCGCATTCTCAACGGCTTGCAGGTACAACTGCTGGAGTTCAATCCCGAGACGGAAGGTATCAAGGTGCTCGCCTCATACCTGCATGGTCAGGAGGTCTGGCACCTTGCACCTCACCCAACACAGGAGCAAACTCTGGCAACCATCAGCAGTCAAGGCAAGCACGGTGTCAGTCATATGCACCGCCGCACAGTATCAACACACCAATCATGAACGTCACAACATAATACACTTGTGCAGGTGGCACGCACACAGCTACTCTTTGGGGCCTCACAGCTAAGCAGCAGCTAGAAAAGAAAGCGGAGCTGAAAGCTGGCAGTGGGACACCAAGATCAGTGCTGTGGCATCCGCAGCGTGCCAATGAAGCCATCAGCATTGAGGATGGTCGCTGGCGACTGTGGAACCTGAACGATGCAGCAAACGTGAGGTGATTTCAGTTGCATTGCATATTGACACCTCAGACCCTTGCCTTAATGGCACCATGCTCCCCTGCACCTTGACTTTGTGACCTCAGACTTCAGCATGCCACTTGTCCATGTTGCAGGCTGCACAGCATCATAACATGCATGAGAAGATCGAGCAAGATTGTCTTACACTCACCAGGCTGATCTGCATTGTGCTAGTTCGAACACGTTTGGTTGTGGGCTTCTTGATATGCTCTGGTGCAGATGACAGGTGATGTTGGAGCAGGGGATTTGTACACCTTTTGGGGTGGGGCATGGGACCCACATGACCCCAGCAGGCTTTGCACTGTTGGTGGCAATGGTGTACAGGTGGGGCAAACGCACAGCTGACCACTGGACTTCATGCCAGCAAGAAGTTGCTCAGCTCTTGGTTGCTGCCCTGTCATGTGCATACCAAAAGCATTCTGTTTGTGAAGCAATAGATAACATGCATACAGTGATTGTTATTGCACGTGATTCTCGCATTTCGTGGACCTGTAGTGTTCCACACACGCTACTTGGTCTCACAGGTAATGGCAAGCTGCACTCGCCACAGCTCAACACCGGCCAATGACAACCACATGTGTTGCAGATCTGGGACATTCGCAGCATGAAGCGCGTTGGAGAGATTCCTGATGCTCACTTGATGCCTGTCAGAGACATTGATTTTGCAAATCAGCACCAGCACAAGATTGTTTCTGCAGGCGATGACTGCAAGCTGTGCATATGGGATCTGAGGTATGCCTCACTGCTCAACTTCACACGGCTCACTTTCATGGCTGTGACTTTCCTGTGACAGTTCCCACTAGCTTGACACAGCATTTTCAAATACCACCACAGGCACTGGGCTGTACAACCAGAGAGGTGCGCCACAACCATCATCAAATTGAAGTAATGCTGCTGCTTCACAGCATGCTAAATGTACAGCTGATTGCCTGATGCCTGTGCTGGCTGTGCATGTGTTGTATTGAATCACCCAGCATTGTGCATCCTGGCATATCATGCTGTGCAGCAGCATCAGGTCAGACCCTTTCAGCAGTCTATTATCGCATTGCAAAGCCTGTCATCATCAGAGCCAAACCCAACAGAATTGCTTAAGGTGTGCAATTTCCTGAGGAAAGTCTATCCCACTGATCTATGCTGCAAAGCCAGGACATGCGAGCAGTGCGTTCAATTGGCTTTTGCAGAATATTGGGGTCTGCCATTACCCCCTTGCTGGAGCTGGGGGGCCACAGCCACTGCGTTTGGCAAGCCAAGTTTAATCCCCATCATGACAGTCTGCTGTTATCTGCTTCCTCAGACTCTTTGGTGAATCTGTGGCATACCCCAGTGACTGCTGGAGAAAGCAGCAGGGGTCAGGTTGGGTCAAGGGGGCTTCAGGGTGGGGCTGGAGGGCAAAGTAAGGGCTTTGGCAAAGAGGCACATGATGGGAAGGCCTGCACTTATGACGATCACGAGGATAGTGTTTATGGTAAGCATAAGATCAAAAGCAGACGCATGTGGTCATGACTGGAGGCACATTGTTGTGTTTTGTGGAAGCATAATGGCCCATGTTACAGACTTCACTGCTTGTGAGAAAATGCACAGCAACAAATATGATCCTTGCCACCTTGGAAGATCACGTTACACATTGCTGTACGCATGTCTGCCGAGTAGACACAGCCTCTGCTGTGCCAAATGGGGTCACATGCAAGACAATCAGCGCAACGACGTCACATGATGTGATTAGCAAACAGACATTGGAGCAAGGCATAAAGGCTGTTTGTGTACACTGTTGACTGTGCAATGCAGGAGCAGCATGGAGTCTCGCTGATCCATGGACGTTTGCCTCACTTTCATATGATGGGCGCTTAGTCGTCAACAAAGTACCTAGTCACACTAAGTACAAAATTTTGATATGATGCTAACGCTTGATTAAATGGCTGGACTTTTTTACATCAACTGAACTCCCACTGTGTTGTGGATTTTGGCGCAGACAAACTTTTATACGATTGTTCACATTGTGGCAGGCATGCATCACTGAATGCTTGAAACCTAGCAGCATGTCCTTCAGCCGGGAAGGATTAGCCCTTCATGAAGTGAGTAAGAGTACTGCAAGTACAGTAAGGCAATACGTATGCCTGCCCCATCCCTGAGTCACTCAGGCTGAGTGCGCAGGCGAACTTCATGCAACAAACCCACAACGAGCCATCAATAGGATCAGAAATGCTTTGCACATGCTATGACATCCTACAAAAATCCAACCATGTCCCTCCTGAAGGGCAAATCTGTACAGACAGAAGATGCTGCGAATTGTTGCTGTCCAGGACAAAAATCTCAAAAGCAAGATGCATCCCATAAAGCACAAGCTTCCCAGCATTGAACCGGCCTGAATGTGACAGTGAACGCTGACCTGAACAGATGCTGATCAGTCTGACCCTCTAATGACAGAACCAGAAAATTTGTAGACTAGCACCGATGCACAGAAACCTGCATCAGTCCAATAACAACCAGAGACCAAAAAAACTTGCAGCAGCCGAATCTAAGCTCAGTACATGATGTGTGGCAAGCTTGACAGACAGATAACAGTGACAAGTGCTGTGCAGATCTGGGCTTAACAGGTAACTGTTCAGCTGCATCGTCAGCTAGCATGCTGTGAGGGCCAAACTGATGTCGGAACTGTCTGAAATAGGTCCCCCGAATTGCAGGGAGCACAAAAGACATTCAGGGAATTCAAGAGTTGTTGCCAACAGTCTGAGTTGGGAGGCTGACAAGATTTGCAGAGTAATCTGTACATGCTGCATCTCACCTGCAACATAAGTACCTTGAATATGTAACTGACAAGGTGATATGCAACAGATCATGAGAAGCATCCATGAGGAAACCAGAAACCCACAGAACTGCCTGGCATGTCTAAAAATTAACAGCAGCCGATCAGGCACACAGAACGGGTCAGAGAGTTGCAGATGCCTGAGCAGAACAGCAAAAGCACATTGGCATCTTCTGCCAAATGAAGGTACAGAGTTGCTGCCCGATTCAGCTGTGAATACAGCAACAGCTGGCACTGATGAGTTGGTCTGTCACAACTGGCAGAACAGTACCTGGCAATCAGTAGAAAGGAGGGTAGGAGTGATGAAGACGCGCAGTGGGAAAAGCTGTTTGCTGCTGCACCTCACCAGCATCCATTCCTGCGACAGATATCATCGACATCAGACACCTATAACTCTGCCTCAGGTCAGAAGGTGACAGCAATTTGACAGCGTAGGTGGCAGCCTAGCAGGCAGTGTCCCAACAGACAATGGGAACATGATTGAACCATGGGTTCACACTGGGCAAGTCACATATCGCAGCTGACAAAGAAATACTCAATTCTACTCACTCTCACCAATTTCACCAATGGAGGTGGCCTGTGGTCCTGGCCAAGATCTGCCTAGAGGCAGCTGCTCCGCACCAGTCATGTTGAGGTGCAAAGCAGCTTGATCAAGCTGCTGGTACTGGACACCAAACTGATGTGACTGATTAGTCAGCTCATGCCCTGTCATGCTTGGCAGCTGACCACCAGCTGGGAGCGCAAAATGCGCATTTGCGTTGAGGACATGATGCTGATTCTGCATTCCTGCTGGCACCAACATTGGGGAACCGCCATCGCTGGCAGCATACCTATCTAAAAACTCCGTGGCCTGCATTGCGGCTGAGGATGTACTCTTCCCCTGCAGGCTCGCCTGTACACCTTGCAGGTAGATAAGCTGCCCCTGATCTGTGGCACCTGACATGACTCCTTGGCTTTGGGGAGTGGACATGCTGAGAGCGGCAGCATGAGATCTTGATGGAGGCATGCTGCTGGCTGCAGCTTGTGCGGACATTTGTGCTTGGAGCTGACCATATTGCTGCTCAAGCCACACAGTGTAAGCTGGCAGCCCAGACAGGCCGGCCAGGTGCGAAGCTGCCGTCTCAGACTGAGACTGTGCACTGGATGCAGAAGGTGAAGAGTCGGGAGCCAAGTGCATATCTGACTTTTGCCTCCGTGCTCCAGCACGACTGATGGAATCTAAAGGCTGCAGTGGAAATAACAGGGGTTTGTCAGCAACAGTGGACTGGTAATGGGGCATACAGCATGAATGTTGAGATGTTTACCCAGCCATCAATGCTTCGCTCAGACTGGTCGCAGGCCCGCTGCGCACTCTTCCAGTCCTCAAAGGTGACAAAACAATAGTTGACACGTTTGTGTCCGCTTTTCCCAGGGAAGTACACATCTGCAACAGTACCCCATCTTGCAAAGTGGTGCCTGATTGCCTCCTCTTTCACCGCATCTGCAACTCCGCCAACATACAGCCGAGGACCTCTGCCAAAAGGCTGATGCTGTTTTGCTAAGCCTGCCAAAGTGTGCAACGGTTGTAGGACAACTTCCTCGGCCTCAGGTGGCCGTGGGCCGGCCCGCTTGACCTACAGAGTGCAGCACCGCTTGAATCGCTTTCGTGGCTGTGTGTATCGCCTTGCCAGGCCAACAATCAAGTCGTCCAAGGCTTTTATACCTGTACTGTAACCCCACAGATCACGTGAGCCGGGGTCAGCAAGGCTCGATCTAAAGCCTGTGCGGAGTCAAATGTAACAAATCCAAATCCCTTGTTGCGACCGCTGGTGTGCTTAGGCAAGTAAGTATCTGACACAAGGCCAAACTGTGCAAAGTGCGCTCGTAGCTGTATTTCTGACAAAACGTAACCTACGTTCAAAAAAGCTCGGTGCATGTCTTGTGATAGGCAATCGAAAGGTAACCTCTCAAGGACTGCAGCTTGCTGCGCTGCGTTCTCAAGTTCATCAAACCTCACAATACGCAATCGTCGGTTGGTCTTCCTGTGGGTCATTTTTGCAATGTTGCAAACAGCGCCCGTGTCATCGTGCTGCACGGCCTGCTGCGCAGCCTTTGCCCAAGCCAAAGAGAAATCCTATCCTGTTATAAATGTGATTTCCTGAGTACTTCATGGACAACCATAAAAAGGTTACTGAAACCCACGTCAGACCGGTATGACCTGCGAGAAACATTTGCAGGCGCTGACGCATTGTCACAAGAAGCACCCACGCCAGTACGAGGTGCGCGCATGACTCTCAGGCGTGTCGGTCAGACTAACCACGGGGTTGCTGATCAGTATCAGGTGTTTACAGTTGATCTGTAAGCCTCTGCAAGCTGTGGCCGCTTGGTGCGTGATGCGCGAGCTATGTCCTTCCGAAGGTGAGGTCCCAGGCATTTATCGCTCTGTGCGCAAGGCTCTGGTGTTTGTTTATTAAAGGCACTGCACAGCAGCAGATCTGTCGAGCGCGAGCTACCAACTTTCTGTGCAGTCGAAGCTGTGGAATCTTGTGCGGGCAAGAGTAAACACTTCATGCCACCACAGCATATGAGCAGGCACTGTCAGCCTGCAGCTGGTGACCTGGCTAGGTGCATGGACTCTTTACAACAGTAAAAGGACAGGCCTGTAAGACATTCGTCACTTACGAGAGCTACCTTGACACCTTGATGCGGTGCCCAATTTTTGGCAGTTCACACTGTATTGCTGAAATTGTGGATGACAGTGGGTGACAATGTCCACACATAGGCACTGAGGCGTACAAGGCGTAGCATTGGATAACAGGGCTACCACTTCCACCTGAAAATCATTTATGCACATGGAACAAGACGTGCAACCTCCTATGACGCTGAAGGACAGGCTGACTTTGTCTATGCAACAATCTGCCGTCTGTTCTATATTTGCTGCTTGCACAGCACTGCTGCAACCTCATCAATTTGGAGCAGTTCACACTGTGCTGGAAACTGATAGCTGTCATCAGCTAGACAGACTGTCACTGAGACCATGCCCCTATTACTGATATCTTGTTTCATGCAGAGGAACATGCAGACTATATATAGCTTTCATGAAGGCAAGACGACAGACAGGCGTGTTGAATGGCTTCTGGCATGTGGCACGCGTTGCTTGTTGAGATTTCATTTGCAGGCGGGCACCATAGGCAAGTGCATGATGTCCAAACTCAGCCTTGTCAAATAGTTAGTTCATCACAAGCCTAGGAATTGACATGATGCTGCATGCCTTTCTTCTTTTATACATTGCATTGACCATCTTTTTCATTGTGTCCTGTGGCCACTGAGTTCTAGAACATGGCCCATTTAAGCCAAAGGGTTTGCATGCAGCATGCCATGATGGTAGCTGACAACATTTTGTGTTCCACAGTAGCTACTTAGTAACTTGACCTGTCAAATTTTCCACTGAAATGTGCACTGATACGAAGTTGATGATACCCAACAAGTTTTTTTTGAAAGCAGCAGCGATGTTGCATAAATTGCATGTATAACAGACATAGAAATCAAGGATCAGAAACTGCAGTTACAGAACGTTCTGATAGCTCAATCATGATCTGTACCGCCTGAAATATCAGTATCATGGTCCTCTGATTGCTGACGAACAGAACCTTAGGTGCACACCCAAGAAGCGAACTGCAAGTGAAGGAGTGACACTCATACACCACTTGGGGCCACTTGCCCATGTGAAACAAAGCAACCCTCATGTTCTTAGAGTAACATAGCTGACACTTATCAGTCGACAAGCTTTTGTTGCAACACAAGCTGGGAGGCAAACCAGCCTAAGAGGAGGACAGATCAATCTGGTCTGATTGAAGATTGCCGTTCTCATCGTTAGGCAAACTGCCAAACTGAGCAAAGTATGACACTTAGCTGAAACATCCGAGCAAGCACACCCCAGTCAAAATGATCAGGAATGCCCCAAAGAAAAATTATGTCAGCCGAAATAAACACCAAACACACAAATGCAAACAAAAGCAGACAGACTATGAAGCTGAAAATTACGGACTGAAAACACACCACAAATACTGGCATTCTCTGGTCTTTGTGATTCTTTCTGATCCAAAATGGCCAGAAGCTGTCAAGTCTTGGCTGTCACATTGCCTGCTGTTCAAGCTGGTTAGACAAGACGACTGCACAAGAACACAAGCGTGGTAAAGTCAGGCGACCAATCGCCAAGTAGACGAGGAGGAGCTGAAAAGGGGTTGTGGCATGCATCTGAATGGGTCGCTGAGTGCCCACAACCACACCGGAGTTACAGACTAGAATTGCAAGCCTTGGAAATGCCTGTAAGCAAAAACAAAAACAATATGAGCTTGATCGCAGTCATTTCGACATTTGGGGAGTTTCTACAATGGACACTTTCCACAGCGGAAAGCTTATCAACACAAAAAACATTCAGCAACACCTGGTGACACCATGGGGCAGTACATAACACAAGGAGTTTGATAACAGCAAACCAAAGCCTACCTTGACACGAGTCAATATGGCATGTGAGATTTACGGGGACGACCAATGGTGCTTCTCAGGGGACCGAAGCCTGCCAAATTCAGGGCTGCAAAACAACAAGTGCTGAATTTCAAAGCGGGGACTGCTTCTAAACAACAATTGACAACTTGTCTCAGCTGGAGAGAAGTTGAACACAGATGGCCAAACATCACACAACATGTGCCAAGCTGAACAAGCTATTATTCCTGAACATTGAGTGGCCTACAGCAAGTTGCCAAAAGGCAACACCAACAAAATGATACAAGTATTTGCATGCTGTTGCCACACCACACAACCACATAGCTCATAGAGAAAGCAACAGAGGTTGAACGCACCGCTGCTCACCTCCAAATTGGAGCTGCTGGTTCTCAAGATTGCCAGGCTGAAAAGCTTCTGCCCCGACCAAAGGCTGCGCCTGAGCAGCCAGGAACTCTGCCTGAAAGTGGGATCCCGGGGCAAGACCCATGCTGTGCATGTCAGCAACTGACCCTGTTGGCCACCCCCATTCACCTCGGGGGACTCCAACTGGCAGCTGATCAGGAGGCATTTGGTGCGAGCTGCTATGATGCATTGGGGTCGTAGCTTGGCTTTTATGGAGGACAACAGGAGCCCGAGGCATCATGTGCAAACCAGGCACGTGTTCCTGCCTAGTGGGGGCTGTCGCTGCAGCCGCAGCTTGGGCTGCCAGCCAATGCCTTGCCTCCATGGGCATGCTACCAAGCCCCTGAGGGTATTGTGCTGAGGGATTGACAATTGGAGAAAGACCATAGGGACTGAAAACAGCAAATGGCTGGGGATGCAACATGCCGCCTGTTGTCGGTGCTCCAGGCAGCGTTGCACTTGAGTAGCTGGCTGTTCTGCCCTGCTGAGCCAACATGCTGTTCAACAACTGCTGGTAGGCTTCGGGGTGAGTTGCCATAGCAGCAACTATGCTGGAAGTGTCCACAGCTGGCCCCATGCCTGGCAAATTGGCAGGGTTTGGCAGCAGCTGCAGCTGCTGCTGCTGCTGCTGCTGCTGCTGCTGCTGCTGCTGCATGCTCAATCCTGCTGGCCCAAGCTGTTGTGCTTGCATCTGTGCCTGCATGTGAAAGTGTCTTGCCAAAGCCAGGTTTGATGCTGATCCCAAGGCACCACAGTTGACTCCAGGTACGGGGGGTGAAGGTGCAGGGCCAGCTTTTGCGTCCAGAGCAGCAGCCTCCAATCTTGCCTGCTGCTCTTGCTCTGCTGAGCGCTCTTGCGCCAAATTGATTGATTGCAATGGCTGCAGGATAACAAGCAGACCAATGAACAACTTCACAGTGAGCCTGCCACCACACAGAAGCACAGGCAAATCTTAAGCAGCAAAACAGCAGTCAAACTGAGCTTACCAGTCCATCGATACTGCGCTCAGATTGATTGCAAGCACGTTGTGCAGCTCGCCAATTATCGAAAGTGACAAAGCAGTAGTTGACTCGGCTCTGGCCTTTCTTGCCAGGGAAGTAAAGGTCAACCACGTTGCCCCAACGACTGAAGTGAGCCTTCAACCTTTCTTCAGTGAGCTCTTCCGGCACGCCACCAACGTACAGCCGCGGTCCTTTGCCAAACAACTGAGGCTGTCGAGATGCAGCATCGCTTTCGGCAGCACTAGACGCTGCCTCCTCGGCTTCCCGCTGCAGCTCATGTTCTGGACGAGGACCGGCGCGATTAATCTTCACCAAGTCTCCCCCTATTATGTACTCCTGAGCTGACAAAGCTGAACGCAGTCCGTCATCAGAATCAAACGTGGTGAAGCCGAAGCCTTTGTTTCTACCGCTTTTGTGCTTGGGAAGGTACACATCGGTCACGTTACCGTACTGGTTAAAGAAATCCCGGAGCTGCTGCTCGCTAAGATCGTAGCCTACGTTCATGTATATGCGGTGCTTCCCTGTGCGTCTACTCATACTGCACTGTGCTCTCCTATACCTAATCGACTCCTGACTTGCAGTACCTAGGTGAACCACCAAGACAAAGAACAGCACAGGCGCCCCGCATCAGCGACTTGGGCACCGAACAAGCTTTGCTACAAGCTTGAGTCTAGGTAATAACATCGACAGAGCACTTTGAGGGTAATAATTTCGCAGGACAGCGTGCCCTGAGGCCTAATCACCAAGCCGCAAGTTTATATTTGTATATTGTCAAACATTTATGCAATATATTATATTTTTATAAATCGACATAAAGCAGGGTTATTCATACAAATCGTACAGCATACGTAAAACAGGGGCACGGCCTCTGGGCTCGCCCTCCTCTCTCCTCAGTTTCCCAGAGCACGGCTCTATAGAGTCGTCCCCCCAAGCAGCTCGTGAGGCACAAGACTGTCACTGATTCGTTGCTGTGTTATTCTCATATGTTATGCCATACCATTGGTGAACAGCCGCTACTACTGCAGAAACTGCATCATGCTGAGGTGTGATGGATCATTTCACACACACACACACACACACACAACATATGTACAAGTTGAATTCCGCACGTATCACACATCAGCATAGCAGGCTCATCCATGGCTGCTTCATCAATTCAAACACTTACTGTTGCTGCTTATGACTCTACGTTTCCAGACATGTTTCTAGCAAGCAAGCCAAGAGCGGTGTCTGAACAGGTGTCGCCCAAATGTATGATGAGCTGACTTGAGGGGTGTGAGGCAGAAAGGGGATGCAGGTCAGGGGGGAGGGGGGGGAGGATAAGGGTTGACAGGCCCAAGCTTGTCAAAGCTGCCTCCCAACCCTTAGCCCAACCACATGTTCTTTCTGTTAAAACTTCAATTGACTGGCAATTTTCCCCAAGCACTGTTCCAGGGCATGGCAAACATATCATTGTCCCTGAAGTAGTCAGCTTGATCATAATCTTTCAACAGGTGATGACTCAGTGCATAGTCATGCTGCTCCTGCTCCTGATTTGTTTCAGGGTGTGTGGATGACCAATCAGGCAGCATGGCGTCTGGCTGCCGCTCAAAGAACGCATGGCCTGCAGAAGCCAACACACCACTGCTTGTGGAAAACATCAACAAGACCGGCAGCCTGTGTTGGTCACAGGGCAACTGCATCACCTGCTGCAATGTGCACATATAAGTATGGAGCAAAAGCTAGGTTGACAACTAGTCAAGTCAATCCTGCAAGCTATGATGCCATGCAAGCAAACACAGCTGTCACATTGCCTGTTGGCCTGGTCTCATGCCTTGCCCAAGTGCACACCCAAGTGTACACAGAGACAGCCATGGTTGATTCTCGGCATCTTTGGAGCAGGCATAAGGCTACTAGGCATTAAGTGCGATGATCAGCCCCTTGACCAGTGACTGCAAACGGCTTGATTGGTCGAGTCCTAAACACTGCAGCAGCAGGACCAGGCAAAGTACCTGGAGCAATCTCCACATGCCGCAAGTGCTCCAGTGCCTGGGTCCTGATCAAGTCAAGACGTGCAGGCCTGTTGTATGTGTCTGGTATTGTACCCCGTCGGTAGATGTTCATTTTGTCGGCGTTCAGACTGGGCACTCTTGTGACATCCTCTTTCTCATTCTTGAAATTGTCCAGGTACATGTTGCTGGGCAGCTGGTCTGTCACAAGTTCTGGCTGTCCCACAAGCACTGCAGTCTCATATGCCCAACATCTGGCTACATTCCTCTTCTTGTAGCCGCCACCTGAGCAGGCAACTGAAGTGCTGGTACTGCAGCCAGCTGTGAGTCATGCATGCATTCTGCTGCTTGTTGTCTGCTGTTGAGAGCTTCTTGTAAACATACAGGCTTGCGCCGTACAGTATGAGGCAGGGCAATGCCATGGCTTGGACACCAAAACAACAGACCGACATATGGGCAGCCAAAGGATTCTGTGAGACAGGTGCATTGCACCTGTCCTGGACACAGCACACAGCAGGCCACACACCATACTCTAAATTTACAACAGCAACAGCACCCAAATTGCTGGCAGCATATCCACTACGACATGCTTTTGCACTGCATTTCAAGTAAAACAGCTGACCTCCAGTGACGAGCATGGGAACATTGAACTTCTTCATGAAGTCTACTGCCTCAGCATGCTGCTTGATGGATAGGTTGAAATCCCCAAGCTTGTCACCTCCCAAGCTGTCAGCCCCTGCAGAAGTGGTAATGTTAGTCATATTGCAGCACAAAAGTTGGACAACGGGGAAAAAACGCGTGATGGCTACATGAGCTCATGGTGTCCTGCACATAGCTATGAAAGTTGCGCATGAAGCTGGCATGCATGACAGCAGGCTCACGCTAAGACAGCACTGTGTACTGGTCAGCTGTGATGTTGATTAGTCAGGTCGTTGTGACTGCTATTGAGCCATCCAAAGGCTGCAACAAAGTGAAGCTGAGCACAAGCACACACGTTCAACAAGCAACAAGAAGACATGCAGCGTGTGTAGTTGTTACACAGTCAGCAGAAGATGCTTGCTTGGTGCATGCCTCTGCAGCCTTAGATGCTGGCACACAAGCAGGATGACAAAGCTCGCTGCTGCAGCAATGCAAATGGCTCATGTGGTCATTGCAAGCCATAGGCAACAGCAGTATGAAGGCCCACAGATGCGCAGCAAACCCACCACACTGCAAGACCACAGCTCCAGGTTGATAGGCATCCATCACCTTTTGCATGACAGGCTGGAAGACGCTCCAGAACTGGCCATCCGTCAGGCCAGCATCAAATGGAATGTTGAGTGTGTGCCACTTGCCATGACCAAAACCGATTTCTGTCAAGTTCCCTGTGCCAGGGAAGAAGAAATGGCCGTATCTGTGAAAGCTGACAGTCATCACCCTGCATGCAGAATACAGCTGTCAGATGCAAATAGGCTTGCACAGCAGCGCACAGTACAGTGCAGCATAGCGAATGAAAACTCACAGCAGTGCACGGCAAGGTAGACTGCAGAGTAACACAGCAGCAAGCCTATGCATAAGCACACAGCAAGTCATGCTGTTTCTATTTGGCAAGCACATTGTTAGATTGTTCCCAATGCAGCAATCTGACTGCATCTTGCTGCAAACATCGGACCTGTTATTGGATACAAAGGCTTCCTCAACGCCATCGCCATGATGAACATCTAAGTCTAGGTACAGCACCCTTGCATGGTGCTTCAGCAACTCTAGTATGGCCAGGACCAGATCGTTCACGTAGCAGAAACCTGCACAGCAGAGAGTGTTTGCTTGCTGTGCAAGATGCACAAAGCTGCATGGTCATGCAAAAGTATTTTAGCCAGTGACTTAACACAGTATTGGTCACACAGCCGTCACCCAACCTCAGATGTAATAGAGCTTCTTGATACACTCGATGTGCTCCGTCAACAGCAGTGTCTCTCAAGCACAGTCAGAAGGCGCACAATGGTGCACAGCATCTTAAGACAATACAGCTGATACTGATCACTATTGCTTGATGCTGATGCGAGCATATACATCATAGGCCTGTGCAGCAGCTTTGATCCTTGTATGCACTTGCTGTGCGCCCAAGTGTTATGGCGTTGGCCTGGGAGAACCTTCCCTCACAGCAATCTCCGAACCAGGAAAACAGGGTGCTCACCTGAAGCTTGACCCTTCTTGGCATGGTGCAAGCCGCCTGCCCAGTTGATCGCGATGTCATAATCATCTTGAATCAGCTTCTGGGCGCCATGGATGGAAGCACCGGCATAGATCTGACAGAATTTAAAGACTCCATCAAAGATTGGTGAGTCGTCTATGACATTGTAATGCTGCACCTGAGCCTCAGTGACATGATCTGGCTGTGCAGTTTGGAGGAAGTCAATGTACTCATGAGTGTGGAAGTGCTCCAGTGCTACAGGAGTGGCTCTGTTTGGTTTCTGCAATGACACCAAGCAAGTGGTTGAGTATTTGGTGGTGCATGTGTGCCAGTTGTTTGCTACAACGCTGTGGTAGCAAGGCCTTGAGCAACATTCATTTCGGTGCTGCAAGACTTGTGGGTCTTGCTGAGAGGAGACTCACAAAGACATCAAGATGTTCTGCCAAGCCATATTGCACAATGAGCTCATTGGTCATCCGCATGCGGTGGGGCTTCATAGGGTGTTTGATCCCGTAGTAGGCACCGCCAACTTCTCCTGCAGGTGCAAAAGCCGAGCATGAGATACCTGTCCCTCAATTCGAACGCTGTGGTGATTGCCATCACTACTTGGTGGCCCTGGGACGGACTGCGGACTGCTTCCAAACAGATCTAGCGTTGTGTGCGTGCTGTTTACCATCGTAGAGATAGGCAACCTTCCCCTTGCGCCCCATCACCTCCTGGGACTAAGCTGCGAGCAGTATGTTGCAAGGCCTCATTAAAAACGAATTGCAAGTTGAGGATTCAGGAAGGTGGTCTCCACAAAAGAGTCGTGTGCCGCTGCAGCAGACTGCGCACTTCTGACGCTCGACGGACCATATGCCTTATGGATTATGCAGTACGCCGACAGACACGCAATGTCATAGCCATCGCTCACTGATCACACGTTGCTTTATCAGGAAGGATGCTACAGCAACAGCATTTGCGGCGAGTCGTGACAAAGCCCTACAGAGGGCGGGGGGGCGGTTGCAACACTTTGCGACCTTTGTCTTCTTTAACATGTGTTGTTGGCCGGGCACTCTCTGTCTCTACATCAAACGACCAGGCAGACCTTCAGGCAGCATGCTTTGACTCAGCATGACGTTCTTATATATATATTTGTCTAACTGACTACTGACCGTAGGGTTTTCTCTGTGATTTGTCAGATTATGTCAAGCAGTAGGGTTTGTGTGTGTGACTAAAAGCCTTACAAAACAGCCGCCATTAGTAAGCAATGTTTTAAAGATTCAAAAACATACCCTATCTGTCCGTGTTTCCCTAATACGGGGCTGTTATTTGGGGCCTTTCTGCACAAGCCCTTCTAGTACTTTACGCTGTAGGGCAAGCTATAATAACATAATATCACTCTTTTTGAAAAAGTTTAGAAAGAAGAGAGCTTTCTGACTAATCAGCTTTCAAAACAAGGGTTTGAGAATCCTGTTATTATGGTATCATGAACCCTACCCCCACACACACCTACCCTGTTTGCCCTTATTTTTAGGGTTATGTTGGGGTTTCCCCAACTTTACCCTAAAAATCTACAGAAGTTTATTAAACTCTATCATAATCCAGAAAATTTCAGAAGCCGGTTCTGCAGCCCTAGAGCTGCAGATCTCTGCACACAGACTATTCTTCTTCTGCATGCAGACCCTGCAGTCATCTGGGGCAGACCCTACAGTGATCTGGCCCTGATTTACAGATCATCTGGCCTTGATGCTACAGTCATCTAGGGCAGATGCTGCAGAGCCTGAGCCAGAAATCTACAGAAATCGCTACAGGGATTATCTGGATTATGTCACAGTTGACTAATGGTGACATAACTCTACTTTTTTCTGCACACAGAGTACTGTAGCTCTGTAGAACCTTGACAAAACACTGTAATTTCTATAAATAATGGCTACCGCCTACAACAACCTTGTAAAACACCTGGAACTAGCCACTAGACAACTAAAAGAAATTAAGACGAAGCAGACTGTTCTGCCCAGAGACGCAGAGGAAAACCTCTACGACCTGGTAGACATTATCAACGATCTCGTGCTAGCCGTCTGCAAGGAATCTCACTAGGGATCCCGGCTTTTATGAAGGGACCAGAGATCGTTGCTGCCCTAAAGGGGATAGTAAACACGACTACGCTGAATGCCCTGACCACAGAGGATAAAGTGGTTATCCGGAGTCTACTAGACATCATTAACTTGTGCCTCTTCACTCCTCAATACCAGTTGAATGCCTAACTTCGTTCCTACTACACCATACGGTTGGATTGTCTACGATCTTAAAGATTTGGCTAAGGACTTGCACAGACTGCAGACCCTTACTACAGAGAACATTTCTGAGGTAGAGGCAGCTTTATCACAGCATTATTTGAAGCAAATCCTAGAAGCATTGATCCTAGCGACACGACTAGGGAGGCGTACATGGCCATCCCTCTCCCTACAGATGCAGTCATTGACTACCTCTCGATCACCCACAGAAACATCTACAGACTCCCCATCACTCCAGACCAGCGCTGCATAATCAAGAAGTACTTGCGCCTGATAGAGAACGAGATAGACGAGAACAGAGGAGTGCCCGGGCCCAGATCCCCTAGTCAATGAGCCCTTTCGCCTGTGCACGGTCGGCAGTCAGAGACGTAGCCTACTTTTTCCTTACAGACAACTGGGTGGAGCCTAAAAAGGTGGACCTTACATTAATCAGACAACTGCGGGATTGCCTCACCGTCATAGATTGGTATCTGCAGTCGAGGAGAGACGACATTGTCAACAGGCTGTTGAACGCGGATGAGTTCGATAAGTGTCAGATTCGCGATGGAAACATGGGGGATAATGTTTCAGACAATGGTCCCTGGCCAGACTACGAGCTTTCTATTGACGAAGCATATGGGGAACTTGTTGAAGCTGTCGATGGGGCATCATGCAGCGGTGAAACAAATAGCATGCAGTGCAGCTAACGACAGAGGATTGTTCAATCTTTACGTTAAATTCGACTGGGCACCAGAACCTTTGATTGCGATCAAGCTCCTCAGTATAGCATGCTTAGAGTTGAACGGATTACATTTCGAGGTGTATGACCCTTTGAATTACATGGCATACGTTAAATTGCCTTTCGAGCAAAAAGAAGCTGATTTGGATAATGCATTGCTGTTGATCAGGCAAAACAATTCCCAAGCTCATTTCTAGAGTTAGTGAAGGCATGGACTTGCACATCGAGGAAATGTAATTATGGCCCTTGAAGATAAGGAAAGAGCGACTTGTACACGACATCAGACTTGTAACGTGACAAGTTGTTCTGATACACTTGCTTAGCCAAAGCTGCATGATCTGCCAAGCGCTGCTTGGCATCAGCAGGATCGTCTTCAGATGTCTCGCTGTCGCTACTTGTGTAATGCCTACGCTTCTTCTTCGCATGACGCTTAGTCTTCTTCTTCTTCACTGGGCTGGGGCTGGGCTCGCTTTCGCTCTCTGTCATTTCTGTGTCACTTGCAGGTTTCGCTGGTGACGGTGGCCCTGCTTGAAACTTTGCAAACTCCTTCTCTTGTTCTGCTTTCGCTTGACTTTTGGCGAGCTTGCTCTGTCGTGCTTTTTCCCTTGCCCTTGCCAGTGATGCCTTTTGGGCGCTAGACAACTGCTTCTTGGCAGGTGCTGTGGTCTCCTTTTCTGGGGTGAGTGGTTTGATGGGGCTACCCACAGTAGGGCTAGGCGGATCCATGCTAGCATCGTGACTGTTGATTGTCATAGCTGCAGAACCTACAGAAGCTCTACAGTAAGGCTGCAGAAAAAGTTACTTCTGTAAAATTTGTGTAGTAACTGTGAGGTATGTCTATCGTAAGTTCTTCGTACAGCAGTGGACTAGGTGGAAACTTCTACGGGTTCAGTAACTCTCCCTCGTCCTTTTCTATAGGAACACCTGGCTCTTATTTGACCAGCTACAGCAGTTCTTTCGGAAGTTTCACACCCGACCTTGCTAACACAGGGGTAAGCATGTCAGGGTACACTCAATTGCCGTCTGATTGGGCAGCTGTCAGCGGTGTCACTCAGATTTTGAATAAACCTACATTGTCAACGGTCAGTGCAACAGGTGAATACACTGACCTGTTAGGGTTACCACTCATCAGCACCTCTGGGCATTCTGGACTGTACTCTGACCTGATAGGCCAACCCGTCATCAGCACTGTCGGACACACTGGCAACTACACTGACCTACTAGGTCAACCTGTCATCAGCACAGTAGGTCATTCTGGCTTGTATTCTGACCTACTAGGTCAACCAGCTTTCAGCACTGTAGGCCATTCAGGTTTATACTCTGATCTCGTAGGAGCTCCTGCTTTGGCACCAGTGGCGACAGCCGGGACTTATGCTTCTTTGTATGGTCTGCCCGTCATCTCCACGATAGGGCACTCAGGTAAGTACAGTGACGTAATAGGCGCTCCCGTGCTAGGCACAGTTGCTACATCTAACAACTATGGTGATTTGAACAACCTGCCAGCTCTAGCTCCTGTTGCGACAGCTGGCACTTACAGCTCATTGACTGGCCAGCCCAATCTTGCACCTGTAGCTACAGCTGGCACTTATGCAAGCCTCACAGGCCAGCCTAATCTGGCCACGGTTGCAACATCAGGGAAGTATACAGACCTTAGTAACACTCCAGCTTTGGCACCTGTGGCCACAGCAGGAACCTACGCAAGTTTGACAGGTCAACCCAATCTTGCACCGGTGGCTACAGCTGGCACTTACGCCAGTCTGACAGGGCAGCCTAATTTGGCAACCGTGGCTACATCAGGCAAGTATACGGATTTGACCAACACACCAGCTTTAGCACCTGTTGCGACAGCTGGCACCTATGCTAGTTTGACAGGGCAGCCTAATCTGGCAACAGTGGCTACATCAGGCAAGTATACAGATTTGACTAACACACCGGCTTTGGCACCTGTGGCGACAGCTGGCACTTACGCAAGTTTAACTGGCCAGCCAACTCAGCTATCACAATTCACTAACAACATCAATACGTTCGGCACCCTAACAACCCCAGGCACGCTGAATGTCAGCGGAGCTTCCACTTTGGCAGCTACTAGCATGACAAGCAACGCAATTTCTGGTAACGAAACAATCACCGGAAATTTAAACGTGGCCGGGACGACTAATTTGGCTGCCACAACCATTAGCGGACTTACGCTGACTGGACCCGTCACAGGAACGCCCTTGAACGGTGTTTACAATGGGAGCACAGCTATAACTAACAGCAAAATTTGGTATGGCAAAGGAACCACAACAAGTGGCCAAGTCACCTTTTACCCTACAACAACAGGCACATCTAGTGGAACTGCTTTGTTTAACACGTTGCTGAACGTCCAGGCAAATGTAGTCATCACAACCAACAGCGGGGCTGCATGTCCCTCCACAAGTATCAATTCTGCAACAACTACAGCTGTCACCATCAATTGTATTTTGACTGGAAATCAAAATGCTGTTGCAAACGGGACTGTCATCTACTGCACCGTGACCGGGTATTAATTTCTGGTTTGATAATGTGGCAACATGTCGGGCCTTATCAATCCAACCCCTGCTCTACAGGTGTTTAACTCTATGACCCAAGCCCCTTACTTGAAAATAGTGTATTTCAGTGGAAATCCTTCTGCTGGGTTGCTGACAGTTCACCCTACTAGCGATGGGACTGCTACAGGCACAGCAGTGTTTAGCAACATCTTTCACGCCACCGCTACACCTTGGGTGCCAAGTGGCGGAACATTGTCTGCTACCCCTGTGGTGACTGGACAGAGCATCTCTTCCGACTTCCGTACAGTCACCTTTCAACTAGTGAATGCTGGAGGGTTGTCGTTGAGTAGCACCACATCTCCTTGCACTGTTGTCGTGTACGGAGCTCCATGATGATTTTTATGTGATACGATTAGTGGTTGTCACGATGCAACGCGCTTACGGCAGAACCTCTTTTTCGGCACGTGGTTACCTCGGAACTCACAAGACAAGTACGATGGACATGGGAAAGCACGTGGCCATCAAGAAGGGTATGGGTGCACCTGCACCTCAACCCTTCGATAGACCAGAAATGAATCAAGGTGTCAGTTCTTATGCGGCTACTATGAACAACTGAGATGAATCAACAGATAGATACAAGTCTAGCTGGCGCTGATACCGGAGCTAGATCTGTTTATGCTAGGCCGAAAGATAAATTAGGGGAGTTGACTAAGCATAAAGATTTGCCTAGGAGCAAAGAAGACGTTAATCAACCTTTTTATCACGAGCATGCTGTTTTGTCACAGGCAGCATACGATCCAGTCAAGTTCAAGTCTAGTTATCAACAATTAGGTTATGAGATAGACCCTGACCTAACTCAACCGTCCAGAACAGTTTTTTATAATAAATCGAAAAACAAAGCTGTCATAGCTTACAAAGGCACGGATCCAAAACACATCAGCGATCTTATTGCAGATGGTCAGATCTTTAACGGTATGGATGAGTACCTCAGTGGCAGATTCAGAGGAGCGGAGAAGGCGTACAGAAATACAGCAAAAAAGTACGGCAAAGAAAACGTGCAAGTGACAGGACATTCTTTGGGTGGATCCCAAGCTGTGCATGTAGGTCGAAAGTACGGAGTGGAAGGGACAGCATTTGAACCCGGAAGCGGTGTTGCAGGTGCTTTTAGGAGGGCTAGAGAAGACATAGGCAACGCTGCAAGTCACAAGCTGTTGAGCGGTATACACAAAGTTTTCGGCAAGACCATCTCCCCTGAAAAGAAAACGACCGGTGTGCAAATAGTCGGGTCTGCTTACAAACCGCTGCCGGCCGTTGGTAAAGATAGATACGATAATTTGTTTCATCAAGCCGAATACGGCATTTCCGCTTTGTTTCATTTGCCTGGTAGTGAGAAAAGAACTTGGGTAAAAGCTAAGTACAAGGACAATCACACCATTAAGAATTTTGTGTAATGATAGTACTGGGCCAAGATGCCACTTGTTTCACAGCCGATGAGGCTGTCAAAAGAAAGGAAACGCCGCATGGCTGCCGGTGCGTTGTTGCGTAACTCCTCGACACCCACAAATCTCGTCAACAAAACTGTTTTTGATTATCAGCCAGCTTCTAGATGGTGATGAAATCTAAGGGGCCACGCCCCAAAAAGGGCCGGCTAGGCAAAAAGAAACGTAGATTGGTAGAAGCACACACTTTAGCACATCTCAGAGGAGGTCATGATTATTCGTATTCACACACAAGAACAAGGGAAATAGACGCTCGTGTCGCTGGAGCGGGTGTGTTAGGAGCACGCATCAAAGCGTGAGATGCTATTGTGCTGCATGCCAAGCCTGCTGCACATCTATCTGCATCCAATGGATGGGTACACACTCACATCCAAGGTGTTGCTGGTCTGTTGCAAGGCAATGCAGTTTGCATTGTCACCTGATGGCAGGCTCTGTTGGCTCAGTTTGGCAGAGAGAACTTGCAAAGCCTTTGAAGGGTGCAGGGCAGCTTGTGGCTCATACTCCTTGAACCAAGCCCGCACAGACTTGGCAGGTAGCAGCTGCTGCAGTGGCAGCCAGCCATCATGGCATAGCTGAGCCAATATTACATATGCTTCAAGTTCATTCTCCTTGAAGAGGCTCTGCATACACTTAGGTGAGGTCGAAAGAGGTTGCAGGCTACAGTGCATGCATGGCAGCTGGTACAAAAGCACACTTGGCAAGCTTTGTACGACGTCTGTACATTGTCAGTGACCTTTATCTCACACCCACAAGGTGAAGCAGCCAGAACTTTGTGCAAGTGCCGTCAGACGTATGTGTAAGAGCTCAGATAAAAACGTATGCAATACTAGGCAGATAGCCCTAGTGCACGCCTTCTCAATCTTTGCGATAGCACCTGGTCTGATAAACTGCCTTTCACCGTCTCCCATAGAGATTCTACAAAGGGTTTCTTGGCAGCAAATAATGGCTGATCCTGTAGGAACTTGACAGCTTCTGTTGCAGCAGCGGCCTGACTGGCTTTCTTGGTGGCTCCCTTGCCAGTGAAGAGCTGAAGCTCCACAGCCCCTTCGCTCGTGTACACAGACGGGCAGATGATCGTGCACTTGAAGCCTAATCCGGCTTGTTTGACGTCATATCGCGGCAGGGGCGACTTGCACCTTTGGTAGAACTGATTCAATTGTGACTTAGCAGCTCCCACGGTATTCATGGCGGGTTGCGGTTGTTTCGCGATGATACACACAAGGGACTAAGGTGTGCATGACACCAGCTCCGAAACCAAGTGAGGCTCAATGAAGAAGACTCGCTCAGCTGGAGTAGTGATGAGCACTGCTGTGCACAACAGTTCATTCCAATGGACCTGTTGCTGGATCCAGCAGATATCGACAAGACCCAGAGCAGTACGTGATCAAGCAGTACATAGCACAGGGTTGAGGCACGTGAACAACACAAAACCATTATTGTGCTCACTATAGTGCTGCTGCTCCAGCTTCAGGGTGTGAATGTCTTAAGATGCTCTTATGCTCAGGCACCATGACAGTCAGCAGTGCACCGGGGACACATGGCTATTGCTGATCTCTGGGAGCATAAACCGCAGTAGCTACACATGAGTCGTGGCTACTCAGCAAGTCATCATGGTCAGTATGCTAAGGATGCACACAATGCTATTTCTTAATAACACCCATCCAGCGTCAACACAAATGCCATGAGTCGAGGAGCAACTGTCGGGCAAGGACAGCGCATGGTGGACATCAACCTCCACCATCAAAGCTTGTACTAGGCTGCACTGCCACACCGGTGCTTGTGCAGCTCTGCACTGTGGAACAGCAGAGCAGCAGATGCCTGCCACAGAAGACAGACAACAAAAGCCCTGCTCTCCTGGCATGCGGTTTGACTTTAGCCTTTCTGTTTGCAGCCCATACAGCTGTAACACTCTGTATATACAGAGATAGAGGGTGTTGCAGACACTGTAATGCGAGACATGATACTTTGCCCTTGTCCCTGTGCCAGCACTGAGCAAAGCATCATGGTGAAAGAACACCATGCATGCTAAAAGCAGGCTACAGCAACACCATGTGCAGCATTCGCTCACAGACTGAACATACTGCAACCTTCAGCCCTGCTTGTCTAACTTACATGCTCTGGGAATACACAAGTACAGAGTCAGAAGTGTTCAAGCAATGGCTTTCTGGTGAAAAGAAAGATGCAGAGGAGCAAAACATGCTGTCTACTCTGCGTCCTCCTCCTCCTCCTCAGGCTCCTCAGCTGCCTGAATGCGTCCAGCAATCAGATCCAGATCTCTCTGGCCTGTGCTGGTGATCTTCCTGCCTCCTTTCTTGCCCTCGTACTTCTCTACTAGACCCTCGGTCTCTAGTTGAATCAGGATATGCCGTATCAAACCGCCTGAGGCCTTTGCAAAATGCTCAGGGACTGCACCCTTCCTCTTGTTTCTGCCACCATACTGCTTTCTGAAGGCGCCAACACCCACGCCTTGCCTCAGGTACACCTTGCGTGCTAGGGAAGCTGCACATGGCAAAGTGGTAGTGACTGACACGCTTGTTGCGCTGCTTTGCAAAGTCAAGCTGCAACTGATCACTGCTTGGAGCTTGCTTGTCCATTGCACATGCCCATTGCCAGAACCACAAGTTCTGCAGCTGAAAGGCTCGCTATGTGCAAGATGATGCTGCAAGTTACCTGCACGGATGTAGTACCAGTCTGGGTCATAAGGTGCTAGCTCCTTGAATGCACCTGTCTTAACAATGTCTACCCACTGAGGTAGCTTGATCTGCAGCATCAGGCACATGTCCGTTAGACGCAAGGCTGCACTTTAGAATGCTGCGGGCACTAACGCTGGCACAACTTGGTGATAAACCACTTCAAGTTTGAGACATACGTTGTCGTTGGACTTCAGGTGAGCAGCGTAAGCCTTGATGAAAGCCTCTGCAGGCACATCACGCACGCCCTTGCCCGGCATGACTCCTTTGTGTCCTGCCAAAGCTTCCGCGCGACGACAAAGACCTTGGGAAAAGAACTGCACGGCGGCTATACTGTCGGAGTAGGGGCTTACGCTTTAATTAGCGTAAATCATCTGTATACGGTATAGACCTTGACATTACTCTTCTTCATCAAGCCTACAAGCTAGTAGCTGAGCATTGTATTGAAGTCCTATGGACACGCACTGCGGGTGATAAGCGCTGCAGCAAGTCGAGTATCAAGAACGCCGTCGTTTGCTGGCTGCGCATTGCTTGACGGTGGCAGTGACCGAACAGCAGCACGCAGGGTCCTAGCTTTACCAGGTGTTTCGATGCTGTTGGACCTGCCCGCATTCATCGTGAGCTGCGCGTCGCTACTTTAAACATGCTGCAACGCTGTTGTTTTTCAGCTGGACTGTAAAGTCAGACGCAACGTGAGCCGCAACCGGCACACCTGTAGCTAAATAAGTGCAAGCACCTCGCACTACCGGCTTCAGCCAGCACCTGAAGTGACATGCCTCCGAAAAAGGTATATAGTACACAGTGTGTTTGAGTCGTGTCAGCAGCACAGGGTTTCAGATAGGCATGCCTGCTTTCAGGGCAAAAGCAGCAAGTCGAAAAAGCTAAATGAAAGTGATGAAGAACGAGCTGCTCGCCTCGAGGCAGAGGCAGCAGCTGCACAAGAAGGAGCCAGACGGCGTGAGGAAGCTGCAAGGTATGCTTGCTTTTGTTGCTCTATATATAGCTTGCAGGCTTTCAGGCTTGTGTCCTTGCATCCCTAGCTGGCATTGTGTTTCATCATGTGCTAGTGTTTCATTTCTCCCTGGCCCCCATATTCTGCTTGCCCTCGTCCACAGGTTGCGATTGGTTGAAAGGCAGCAGAAAGAGCAGGCCTATGGCCACATGAATGCTGTGAAAATACACAATCAATGGCGTCGCATCATGCGCATGGCGAAGACTGAGGAGCTCAAGCAAGACATTGAGATCCTCAGCCAAAGTTATGACCGCACTGTGGACCGCAAGGATGCACTCATACAGGTACACAGGCAACTGCAGCTGAACACAACAAGCATTCAAATCTACCTTGCCCACCCCAATGCATAAGGCTCTTTGCATCATTGCTGCTGCCCACCATTATTGAACCTGATGTGTACACATAAGTTGATTATCACTTCAAGACCTTTGACTGTCCATCACATGCATGTCAATGCAGTCGTAACAAGGTTGTTTTTTTGCATTTAGGCGCTGGACCGGGATCTTGAGGATGCAGAGGAGCAGTATGGGACAGCTCTGCGGGGCCACCTGCAGGTTGTGGACAGCTTGCAAGACATGCAGTATGCTCGCATGAAAACCATGCAGGAGCAATTCCAGACCAACCTCAAGGTCAGCTGCGGAGTCATTATAGTCATTGGACCTCCATCCTTGCTACTTTTGAGTGGTGTAGTGTTTGTCAGCACAGTTGTGTACAGCCGTGGGTGTCTCGACTTCTTCTCAAAGTGTAGCACCATTGGCATGATACTTCACCAGTAACAAATGGTCTCAGTGCTGCACCACTGCATGCAGTGCCAGATGTTGCTGCCTGTAAGAACTTACACCGGGAGGTGGCATATGGTTTGACTGTATAGAAGCAACAATATCCTGCATGCACCTGGTAAAATATCAAAACGTCTTTCAGCGTTACACTGTCAGTTCCACAGGGAAATTGAGACCTGGGACTTGTACCTTTGCGCAGGCTCTGCAAGAGGAGTTTGACAGTGAACGCACCGACATGACATCCAGCCACAACCGCCAGAAGAAGGAGATGGCAGACCTCATGGCAGCCATGGAAACGGAATTCGCCGAGGCTGACTCAGAGGCTCGCCAGGAGTTTGAGGCTGCCAGGGAGGAAATCCGCAACAGGAGCAGTGAGGAGTACAATGTGCTGAAGATCAGCCTTGAAGGGCAGATAGAAGAGCTGGAACGCACCTTCGAGGCTGCACACCAGGCCTATCTGCAGAATACAGGGGCCAGGGCAACAGCCTTTCAGACCCTGACCACGAACGATGCTGCGGCTGCGCGAGTGATTGAGCAGCGCATGAAGAAGCTGGTGCAGATGCAGGTGCACTGCATGTCATCCTGCAGCCCTCAAGAATGTTGTTGTGACATCCGTGCTCGCCACACAGCTTGTCTTGCCCTTGGCAGAGCTCCCTTCTGAGTTGGACTTTGGTAGTGATGCAAATTGCAAGGCAGCACAGTCACACATGCCTTGCCTCATGCACAGCTTCTGCTGTGCTGCAACACATCAGTGGTCTGTTATGTGCAATAGGCTCTCTGGCCTCTGCCAATTTCTAGGACCCTATGTTGCACAGGGACAACCTGCAGTTGCAAGCTGGCAGCTGTTCACCATACCGGCTGCTTTGAGAGTCTCCCATGCATAGCATCGTGCTGCTGCCACAGGAGTCATCAAGGTAGTACAGGACTAAGCTAGTCAAGTTATGCAGGGCAAGGCACAGCAGCAGTATGCCCTGCAGTGCACACATCATTGCCCGGATTGAGTGGTGTCTGCCTGATGGGTGCAGGAGTCGTTGAGCCAGTGGAGGACCAAGATAGGCAGCACAGGCAGGGAGTGGGAGGAGAGGCAGCATGCCCTGCAGGCTGAGAAGGACATCATGGCCCGCCACTACTCTGCCCTCAAGGCCGCCATGGAGCACTTCAGGGCGCAGCAGAACACCCGCCTCAAACATCTCTCTGCCAACAGGTGAGCATCTCTGCAACCCATCCACTCGGTTGTGTTTGCATGCATGAGGGCCTTTTTGAAAGCTGCTGTTGTAGTCAGAAGGCTTCTGTGAAAGCTCGCCACAGTGCTGCTCTGCGCTGTCACCTTCCACAAAGGTGATACTGATGCAGATGTTGTCACGCAGCTGAGTTTGGCCGTAAGTTTCTCAGTCATTCAATGGGCATTGCAGCCAGTGGCGTAGAGCAGGTCCATTAGCTCTGCCAAAATGGTGTAGTGTGTATTACACAGCTGCAGGTTTGGTCAAGTGAGCGTGCATTCAGTGACAAAGCTGATTTCATCCGTGATGACTGCAGTGCCAATGCCAATTTGGAGCTCAAGAAGAAGCTGGGATCAGCTGAACGGATTCTAAAGCTGGGTGAGCTGTGTCGAAAGCTGGAGACAGAGCAGGAGAAGGTCTTGCCCTTCTGCAGTCCAGAGCAGGCCCTAGGGCTGCAGCCCTCGTTTGACCAGGATGAGCCCCAACATTCAGAGGCTGAGTCCAGTGCTACTAGCTTTGATGACAGTGACCATGCGGTATGCTGATTTGCCTTGGCATTGAGTTGTTGCGTGTGGAAACAGATGTGCTCCTGCCCCTCTCTGACTCATACTTACCAGTGCGCTGCTTGCTTGCCTGTATGGCATGCAGACTACTGCCCTGTAACATACGTCCATGCAATGGCATGGCTAAGCTCCTTGAAGCAAGCTGCATTGCCTCCATTCTGAACACACAATACACATTCTGTGAAGCTTGCAAAACGCCAATTGACTTTGCTGCGTCATTGGGCAGCTGCCTGGCACAAGCCAGAAAAGCCGGTTGCAGGCAAGCTTGTTTCTGATACAGCAATGCGTGAATTGCTCTGCAGATTGCGTTGCCAGAGTCAGTGATGATGCATGCAGGGCATGAGCAGGCTGATGAGCAGGCGTGAGAACAACTTCAAGCAGGGCAGCGGGCATGCTCTGGACCATGCAGGCAGCCCTGTCAGTGAGTGGGACTACCTGAACAACTTCTTCAAGCGTTACAACAAGGTACCTGTCAGCGTGCTTGATGCCCATAGGCCTCATGCATTATTGCGTCTGCCATCTGATGTTTCATGATAGCTGGCATTGCCAAGTCTGCTGTGAACAGTATCACCCTGTACATTTTTGTGACTTGCAATCATTTGCTGTGTTTTGCCCCCTACAGCAACGCCTGCAATTGCCCACACACACAACATCAAAGATGACTTTTCTGGTCAATAGCCTTTCAAAGCGTTGAAAACTGTAACTGTTCTCCTGTCTGTACAGGCCTTTCTAGACAAGGCTGCAGTGGACAAGGAGCGCGCCCGGTTAGCAGCTGAGAATGCAGATCTGCGCACCATCTTGCAGCAGTACTTGGATGGCATCTCTGTCAATGAAGCTGTGATGAACAACCCAGTCAACCCTCTGCTGGTCATCAATCAGCGCTTGCAGTTTACTTTGGCGGAGCGCAACAAGCTGTATCAGCAGCCAGCTTCTCAGCCAATGCAGCCCATGTCACCTACCATCAAGGCAGTAAGACCTCAGTTGGTTGAGGTCAAGTCCTTCATCAGCTGATAGCTGCATGCATCACAGGCAGTGTGTGATAGCAGCCAGCACGGAGCATGCAGCCGAGACAGCTCTAGTGTAGTCTCACAGCATGCTTGGTTTCATTGTGTGATTGTGTTCTTGTAACAGTCCCTGATGATTCATGTTTGGATTCACTACCAACATACAGCAAAAATCGGGTTGCGCTTGTACAGATTGAGCTGCTGCTGACATGCATGCAAGCGGACTAGTGGCTGCACCTGCTCAACTAAGATTTTGCAAGAATTTTACCAGGATCTGCAAGTTAGTCATCCTTGGAAATGTGCACCAAGTGTCGGCACTGAGCAGCAGCTGCATTCACTGGATTTGTGCTAGGTTCTTTCAAGTGACATGACAGATATCAAGATTAACAAGCCATGTGAACTGAGGCAACCTGCAAGCTAAGCTGTGCAGCTAGCATACCATGGCAAGTGTCTGAACAAGGCACCACAAACAGCAGATCCATCCCTGACCAGAGTACCAACAGCAAAACAGAGCATAACAGGTGTGACTACACCTAATCCTCAAGTGTTCAAAACCATTCATTGATCGAGTCCTCATAGGCTGTCAGGTAATGACACATAGGTCAAGTTTACTCCGAGGTGCTGCCTGAGTTGATGCATCAAGGACTCAAGAAGTGCCAAACAAGAGCCAATAGCTGGTTTGCACCCTCTGAATGCCGCTGACCTAAGATTTGGCGCCTCCACCAACTCTAACAGACTACTCGAAAAGGAAAGGCGACCACATTCAATGGTCACATCCTGCAGATTCCGCATGGCTGACCAAGGCACCTCTAGATCAAGCTGCCAGCCTAAGTGCCTGTACTTCAATTGCACAGCCGCCCACAAGCTTAGACTGCTTAGCTGCTGCAATGCTGTCAATCCTGAAGAGACTTTAACGTGTGTATGTAAAACCAAATGGAGGCTGCTCAAATTTGTCAAGCAGAAGTAGCGGTCCAGAAAGCTTGACCTTGCTTCACCAGCATAGGGTCCCAGAGACAAGCCAGTAAGGCAAGAGAGAGCTGACAAATCTCTAGGAACCTGGATGACCTGATTGTTAATAGACCGCAACGCCAACCCCACTTGTTGTGCTAGAATGGACGAATGTTGACAACCAAACTCTTTGAGAGCACAGCATGCAGACAGACCATTAGGATGAAACTGTAGAATGCTGTTTCGAAGAGTGAGCTTCTGCAGTGAAGTCACACAGCAGCATGCTTTGCTAGTAGCCAGGTCAGCATCATACAGCATCAGCTCCCGTAAGTGCAGAGGCAATGCAGAAGCCTTTAGGGCACCACCTCCAAGCTCAAGCAACTGCAAGCTGGATACAGCTTGTAATGCGGACAGGTCTATGATGCTGTCAGCATTAAAATGTAGCTTGCAGGTCGCCAACTGAGCAAAGCTTGAGAGAAGGGGCAGGGCAGAAGCATGGCAGTTGTAGCATTCAACTGTTGACAGTGAGCTCGAGGGAGAGCTCAGTCCCTTACAAGCAAGCTCCAAGCAAGGACAGGAACATGAGACGAGGGTGCGAACAACGCTGGTGTGGGCTCTTGCCCACGCCAGCAAGCTGACATTTGACTGACATGGGATGTGGGGCTTGAGCACCATGTTCCTCAAGAGGAAGCCATGTGTTGAGAAAAGTACGTTGAACTTCCGGCACACCAAACGCATTCTGTACAAGTCTGCTTGCCGTTTGTAAGCAGATTTAGCCTCCCAGACACCCTCAGCTGCATGGGTGTCAAGAGCACAGGCTAGCGGGTAGAGAACCTTGGCTAACAAGTCGTCGGGAAGCCGTGTGATGTTGTCTAAAGGACTCGCTTGGTCACCAGGACCCCTGCATATCAACAACGAGGCACGCTTTCGGAGGTTCTACAGGTATTCTGCGCCAAAGCTTGCCTCCACCTGTGACAGATACATGCCTGATGCTGTTCGCGTCACTAGCCCCGCAGACGGCACCAGAACCAGTCGAAGAGTTGTGTGTCCCCATCCTGGCCATTCAGTGAAGGTGCGTTGCGACCACAATGAGTTTCGCTACCTAATGTGTGAAGTCTAATTCGGATGTGGGCCATATGATATTATATCACATTATATGGCAGCTGTAAATGCTGCAAAGGAGAAGAGGGTTTACATCTTCAGCTAATCAACAAGGTTGTACAGATATGCCACGGTCGTCAGTATCCTGGTCAGAAACATCAGTGCTACACATTTGTCGTGTCTGAAAAATACTTGTAAACATTCATGCAATCCTTCTGGGCAAAGAAGTATTGCATTGAAGTGGTTCGAAGGCTGAAAAGGAGGCGCACGTCCAACCATAGGGCACATGTACGAGTCATGTTTGACTTGTCCTTCTCTCTGGCATGTTTCTGGAATGCCAATGCTGATGCAGTGCTTGCATAGGGGACTACAAGGTGCATTGACAGGTATACACCCCAGCATGTGTAGGACTGACATCAGTAGCCTGTGTCAAACTATGCCGCTAGCAACCTTGTGATTGATCTTGTGTTTTGAAAGACAGTCAAGAAAACCAATACTACACATTGTACTCCTCCGAAATAAACCCATAATTGCTGAAGCAATCACACGGGTTGGGGTAGGTCTGTGTCGGTCCATAATCCAGCAACAGCTCATGGCCTGCTGGCAATGTAGCTTCCCAGGGTGCATACTTAGGCAGCGCAGCTTCTGGAGCAGCTGCCAGTGGGTCTGAGGGTGCCTATTCAGGCAACAAGGTTGACTCAAGCAACTATCAGGGTAGTACACCAGCTCAGGACTCAGGCGCTGCAGTGAGCAAGGAATCACCTGCGAAGGGCAGCTTGTCAGGTGGAAAGGGCAGGGCACTTGAGCAGCCCACTCAGGCTGCCAGGACTGGATCGCCAAAGGCAACTGAGGGTGAGTTGTTATTTGCTGACTCTGCTGTGCAATCGTCTGCATCTGCTGCAACTTGAACTCCACCTGCTATGCATGCCATGACACTATTGTCTGCAGCTTACAGATTGCTTGGCAGCCTAGGCCTGACTTGTCTCATGTTGATGGATTCAAAGTGGCAGGCTGCACAGCAAATATATGTGGCTGTCAAAGAGTTTGAATGGACTGCAACAACTGCAACAGTCTGCACTAACACTTGAACAGCCACTTGAATTTGCTGTGCAGCTCGCCACTTTACATCCATCATCATATGTTGAAAACATCATGCATCATCGACGTAACTTCTGTGAATTGTTTGACGTGTGCAGGCATCAGAGGCAAGACTCCAGTGCAGGAATCCTGCAAAGCTTTCACTGGAGAGGTTCCATCAGGCACCTCAGCAGGGCAGGGCACCTCAATAGGGCAGGGCATCTCCACAGGGCAGGGCATCTCAACAGGGCAGGGCATGTCAGCAGGGCAGGGCACTCCAGAGGCTGTCCCAGCCAAGCTGGGCACCACAGCCTTCGAGCACGCCTCCACTCGCAGCCCAGGCTCCCCCATGGCTCGCACTGGGGCTGCCACCGATGTCCCTGATGCTTAATGGTTGCTCTGACATACGTTGCATCATTCAGAAGCCTAATCCTACACATCATGAGTGTCTAGCTCATGTAGCAGCTGCACCACACGCACAGTAGGAAGGGCATGCAATGCTAATGCATTGGCAGGCACTGATTGCATACATAGATGCCAGCATGTTTCACAGCATCACAATCTGGGGACAGTCCGCAAGGTGTTCTGTTCAGTAATTGGCGTGTTGAAGTGCACTACAGACCTTCAGGTATAGGGTTGAAGTGCAGTAAAGACCTCCAGGTATACGGTCTTGAGGCCACCTGCTGATCAGCAGGTTGGTGTCTCAGGGCAAGTCCAAGGTGATGCATCAGGATGTGCATTGAGCAAGGCACACAACCTCTGTATGCTACATAGTCTATATCAATATATGGGGATGCTTGCTACAGAGAAGGGGGGACAGGTCAGAGCATGAAATATCAGGACCACAATATTGATTGATGCAGTGATTGTTGAACAGTGATGACTGTTCTCAGTGTGCCAGCGTGCAAGCAAGGTCATGTCACAATCACTCTGCTTCGCTCACCCTTCAACATTGGCAGCATGCTGCGAATGATTGCACAAATCAATCATTGGAAACATTTTGTGAGCATCCTGTCCTACATACGCCCTAGAGTGCACCTGCAAACACTCGGACCCAACCTCAGACCAAGCTTCAGAAGCTGTTCAACATTTCTGACCTATTGCTCCTGATTTTTGCTGCACAAGCACCATAGCTTGTCTTCCACAATTGTTGGTGTAGATAGATTTTGCTATAGCTACAGCAGAGGCAGAGGTGCAGGACTGCAGCATGAACAGAGCATACCGTGCCAAGACCCCACAGCAAATTTGATGCACTTAGGCCCAAGGCTTTGCCAAACTGGCGTGCATGCTTTTGAGCGGCCATGTCATACTCTTTGTGCCGCGTCTTGATGTGAGCCTTGCAGCCCTGACCAAGACTTCCTGCCAGCAGCAACACGTACCCTCAAAACAGCACCCACATGAGCTGATATCAAGCTATAAATTCCTTCAAAGATAGACAACACTTTAACAGCTACGGACACTGCCATTGTTGACAGAACACTAACATTGCAAGTGTCAGGGGTGGTCCAGGACCCGCTTTGCACTAGGCACTGCTGATGCAAAGGCTGGCTAAGCTGTAGCATGACCGCAGTTGACGGCAGTACTGCATGCGGACAGTCAAAGCAAGCATGAGCAAGCCACGTAAGTATGGTGTTGTCACGGTGCATGCACCAGGTATGCTTTGGCTGTAAGCAGTAGGATTAGGAGCTTACCAAGCTGTCGCAAGGCATGAGCTGCATCCTGTGTTCGCAAGGACCAGCCAGCTGATGGGCGGGCAGGTATAGTCTCTAGGTATGGTTGCCAGAAAGATGCACTGTTACGGCGCTCATATGCCAAGAAGGTTGCCAGCAGCCACCCATTTGCCTACTCACAACAGCAGGGATGACTTGCAGCACCTACAGCATCTGTGAGGGTAAGGACTGGCCAGCAAACATAGAACGCACCTACCAGAGAAAGCAAACCAGGGCAGTAACGCAGGCAAGCTGACTGACAATGCGAATGCCAAGCTGTGTATTTACCTGAAGCGCTTGCAGAGAGCTTGAAGATAAACGACCGCTGAGACCATCTTTTGCAACAGCATCCGTAATCTCTAGCGCTGTGGGAAGAAGAATGACAGCTTGCTTGCCAAAGGCACTTTCTGTGATAGGGATATCTTCTGTGCTAATGACACCCCTAGAAGGGGACCAGAGGGAAAAGCTGAAGTTCCAAATTGTGCCTTTGCGCCAAATCATGCTGTTCTGGGCTGTAAAGCATATATGCCCGTTACCTGCAGCTATACAGCGGACTTTGACCAAAAGTTAACGCAGGGTGGATCCAGCCACCGTGTGCAGAGAACCACTGGCTCAGCTTTTCCAAAGTCCTGAGCGTCGGCGGCAAAGTTGCGTTCATTGTGCTTCAAAGCTACGTTGCAGTTGCTGAATCTGTCTAAAGACGCACGAACGTTCCGGCAGGTGCTACTGCAAATACATGCAGCGGGCCAACAGGGAGCTACCGAGCTCACTAGAAAGGCGCACGATCAATCATGTCTACATGGTCATGTTGCAATCTCGATGCGGTATTGCTACAAGCTTGAGGAAAGAAGAAAGTCAGATGCATGGCTACAATGCATGGCAAATTTATGCACTAGACGAGCAAGCAGGTTGAAATGGTCTCTGAGCCTTCTAAGCTTTCATATGTGCCATCCAATCATTTGCTCTTTTGTCGTTGCAGCTGCCTTTTGCACATCATGGGCTATGGCCATGATTTATGTAACACCTTTCAGATCCTTCACCTCGTATGTTTCTCGGCAGTCCACCCTTTTTTACCATACATGACATGGTCAAGATCTAACCAAGATGCAACTCACGTACATTGCAAGCAGTAGCCATCACACGCTGGACAGCCTAGTAGGGCAACTAGGGGAGGCTCACTACAGAACTCATAGTATGCACATGGAGTCTCCATGCCTGCATTGTTGATTACTGACTTGTTCAAGACAGTACTGGTGTGGACAGCCAAAAATGCTGCCAAGTCGTCAATGCACGCAAACAGGTAATTTGCCTGCAAAGTTCTGGGCACAAAGCAACCTGCAAAAGCATGATGTCCGTGATGCAGCTCACGGGACCTACGGGACACACGTACTATGCAGGTGAATCAAAATTCAGATGCAACCTTGTCAACGTGCCATTGCTGCAATGCAGGCTTGGCCAATGATAAAATTCAGTACATTCTTGTTTCAACTTGTCTAATTGCTCAACCTGCTACATGCCTAGTGCACTCTCAACAATGTTTGGCACAGGCTACTGATGGGCATGACTCAAAATGGACAAAAGCAGTAAAGACAATGATACACACGGCAGAGCTATGCAAATTAGTGCTTGAAATTCATTCTTTCAGGCTCCTATCACCAGGCAATGGCATTGTCAATGGCCGTTGGGGGTCTGAAACGCTGATTGGGATTGCTGCTTGAGCTCATTTTGGGGTGGGGTATCTGTTTCACAGCATGTGCCGTTCCAATTCTTTTCTAGACGTGTAGCAGGCCTGCCACACTGTGCTCGACCAAACATTTATATCCCACCATGTGTCCAATCTTCTTTCCAGCACATGTTTGACATTTCTCGACTTTCTGTAGAACTTGCCTTGAGGTGACGACCAAAATTGAGAGCGCCCACTTGCTCAATCAGCAGTGGTCACTTCCTGCTGTAGTGACCTCAGCCAGACACCAGCCTTGCAATCAGGAATAGAAGCAAAGGCTGAGCATGGTATCTGGCACAATGTAAGACCCAAGTAAGGTATCAAAGCCCACAAACGCTCAAGCTGCAGCATGAGGGAGAACCTCTCAATGCAGAGGTGGGTATCAGGGCAATGAGTTAAGCCTGAGGTACTCAAGACCTGCACAGAATGAAGCGGATGGGTCAACACCCCAACCCATCCCCCACCCCTCCATGCAGTGGTGGTATCAGTAGGAATGGTGGGGGTGCAGGTCTGCAGAAGTGTAGACAATGGTCATAAGGTTGCCCACAGCTGCCATGGCAGATCCAAAGTCAGCTGCATGCTGTTCTCTGTAGCCTGTCAGGCTCTCCAGGGTAGCTGGCCAGAAGGGGACTATGCCAGCAGCACACCGACAGGAAGCCAGCATAGCAGCTGCTGTCAGGCTGGGCTTGTACTCCAGAAGCACTGGGTCAGCCAAGCCTTGATACAGCAGCGCAAAGGCGTCCCCTGCAGAGTAGGCAGTCACACTGATGGGCTGCTGCAAGCATAGTGCACTACTGGCAAGATACTGCTGGCAAAATATGCAAGGCAACATAGCAGCTGCTGTACTCAAGGAGCACACGGGTGCTAGCCCATTAGGCAGCAAGAGGCATCACTACCTGTGGCGGTAGCAAATATGCATTGAGCGCTGAAGTCCATCAAAGTCTGAATGCTTGCACCAAGAAAAAAAATGTACAGGTTGTACATAGCATATGTGACTTCCATAAGCAACGTATACAAGCACAGGCGACAACTGCACATTTATGTTGGTGAGTCACATGCTGCTCAGCAGCAGCAGCAGCAGCCTCAGCATCAGGACCAACCTGCGATGCGCTGCAGCTCAGAAGAATTCTGGAAGTCAGAGCCAAGGCGCTCAAGGTAGAGCTTGAGGCAGCGCAGTGTGGAGATGGCACTGGTGTCTGCTCCCAGCACCTGCCTCACACTCTTATCCATGCCTTCCACAGCGCGCAGGCTCACACCAAGCACGCGCTCTGTTTCAGCGTCGCCAGGCAGCAGCTCTGCTTGCTCACCTGCATGCACAGCACTTCATCTGCAGCACACGCATGAATGTGTAGCTTTGAGTGCCCATCACTAGAGGTCTTGTTGTGCAGCAGGTTGTCTTGTCGAGGTAAGCTTGCTGCTGTAATTGGAGGATCTCAGAGTAAGCTTAGGGCGGTCGTGAAAGACTACATATGCAAAGTGTGACCCTCTCTTGGCTTTGAAGCATGGGGATCCCTGCTCAAGACCTGACCAAGCCATTGTCACAGACTCCAACTCAGATCAAGCAGTGCAGGCGCTGTGCTGAAGCGTTGCCACAGCTCTGTGCACAGCTCCGTGGGAACAAGTCAGGTTTTTGAAAGTATGATCAACAGCATAGACAGCCCTTGAAGTCTGTTCTTGTCTGACAGTAGAAATGATACAGGCACCCACCAGGAAGGGTCGAAAGGTTGCCTGCAACCCTTCCAGCTACTGTTTCAAGAAGCATTCAGCATGCACGACACAGGTGGCTGAGGGCTGAGCATGCACAGCATGAACAGCATTGCTAGGAAGGCGTTGCTGGGAAGCTGACCTTGTCTGGCAGAGATGAGGATGCAGGCAGCCACAAGCAAGGGCAGCATGGCAGGAGGAAGAGCAATGCCGCTGGACATGGTGCGGTCCACCAGCAGCACAGCGTCATGCAGCACCTCGTCCTTGAAGCCAAAGGCTCCCGCATGACTCATCGCTAGCCTCACACACTCCTTCCGCCCCGCCACATACTCCGCAGACATGCTCTGCATCAGTCGACAAATCAAACAATCAACCTGTCACTCACTCACTCACTCACTCACTCACTCACTCACTCACTCAATCACTCAACCATCGACCAGTCAGTCAATCAATCGACATGTTTCATTCTCAAGGGTGAGGCACATACAGTCCTGGGTACCTCTCTATGTGAGGTCCTGGTGTTGGCAGTCAGCGTACCAATAACAGCATGTGTTGATGTCAGACAACACACTGCCGGATCAAAGCCTTGTCAATGCTATGTGCTGTCAAATGCATGTGCACCTTTGCCTGTTGTGCCAGGGTTGCCACTTGCAGTGAAGCAGGCGTCACACGTAATGATCGTCACTTTCCTGCTATAATGCTTTGGCACAAAGCCAGGCAGGTTCCAACAGTATGACGAAGCTTTTTGAGCAAACTCAGTGGTATTCAGCATATACTGCACACCAAACAAGCTGCGTTGCTGCTTGTTGTCAGCTCTGTGACAGCTGCTGCAGCAGCTTCAACGCAATCAGTAAGTATGAGATCAGCAAGCTCACAGCTTTGAGGCATTGCTTAACCATGTGCCTGACAGCAGCACAGCTCTGAGAGCGGCCAACTTGCAAACATTCCTATGGGCTGTCATCCCATACCTTCAATGCACACATGTCGTCCTGGTCCTAGTCCTACCTTGGCAGCAACCTTGTGGCTCTCCTCAAAGCGCCTGACAGCAGCAAAGGCTTCAGAGCAGCGCCCCTCCACACTCACGTCCTCCTTGAGCAGCACCTCCCTGTTGAGCCCCCTCAGCAGGTCAGCCTTGGCATAAGGGGCTACAGCCCTCTCTAGGTCCCCCCCCCTGAGCCACTCCCCCACCTCCCCTGCTGGTCCCTCTAGCCGGCATCCACATGCCACGTCATATAGCCTGTACAGTCAGCAAACACAGAATCTCAGACAGCCATAATTTAATGAGTTGTACATTGCAACACATATGGTGTTAGACTGGAGATTTATTGCATGTTCTGTGTTTGCTGTGGGTAAGTGAATGGGTAAAGAAGTGCCCTTCTGGGCTGCCCTTGGTTGAAAATACAAGCATGCAGGCACAGAAAACCAGTATCGTAATAGGAGTAAAAAGCAGCTACATCTTTGTCGTCAGCGTTGTTTACAGCTCTGCCAAATTCCTTTCAGGCCCGGTCTGGCATGTTCAAGAGTGAAAGGTTTGTGGTGAGGCATCAGGGCATGTTACACTGACATTACCTGAAAGGGCTATGACAGCCTTGAAGCAGGGATGTAATGGCAGCCTTGATGTTGGGGTAGGCATGCTCCCGGCTGGGCTTCCCCTTGTTTACCGTCATGCAGACCTGCTGCCGCAGAATGGTTGGGCCATCCTTGGGCAGCCTCTCACGCAGCTCCGACAGCCACCGCATGAGGCTGATCACTGCTGCTCCTACTGTGAACGCATGCATGCCAAAGTCTACACTGCCGGACTCACCACTAGTGTGGACTGTCAGACGGAAGTGACCCTGCCTGCAGGCCGTCTGGAAAACCTGCACAGACACAGCTGTCATTGTGGAAAACCACAATATAGCAAAATAGTCGATTGGTTTGTTTGGTTGTTGGACATGTGTCTTTGCCTAGGGTCAGGCGTGTACACTCCAGAGTATGCCTGTATGAGGCCTTGTTTTGGAAACCTTGACAGACAGTTGATGGCCAATGCTGTGCAGCGTAAGAAAAACAGTCTGTCAGGGTGAAGAAGATCCTGCTGACAATCTTAGGCTCCTGATCAGCGCAGTATGACAAAAACCTGTTCATAGCTTCATCATGTAGCAAGCTTGTCTGTTTGTTGCCAAAGCTTTGTTGCAGTTCGAGGCCTGCTTTTGAGTGCACGACTTCCATCAACGCGTATCTGCACCAATTGATTGTACCGCCAGTCCAGCTTTGCTGCACTGCAAGCCTCAACAGGTGCATGCCTGTGTACCTGGACTGCCTTGGCCTGAGCCCAAACCACCCCAGTGTTCCACAGCACCCCTACTACAGTATTGTACACCACGCTGTCAGGCCGGCAGTTGTTGCTTTTCATCTGGTCAAAGGCCGCCAGAGCTCGCCGCCACTGGTCGCCCTTCTCATAAGCCAAGATGAGTCCACCATAAGTCACTGAGTCGGGCTTGCAGCCCTTGGATTGCATCTGGTCAAACAGCTCAACTGCCTTTTCCCACTGTGCTCCTGAGACAGGAAAGGACTGTGTGATGCACAGCATGATTCATGTCAAGGCTGATCTTACTGAAGCTGGCAGCTTTTTAGTGGACTGCAGCAACTTGCAACACGACAATACGCAATGCAGAGTACGCTGTGGTCAAAAGCAAGTGCATGATGATGTAAAGATGCACAATTAGTATCGGGTCAAGCAGGGCAATGAGCACATGAGGAGCAACAAGGCCGAGCACATTTGAAATTGAAGCAGGGACAGGTGCCGGCAGCATATTGCTTGTACATGCTCAGCAGCATGATACGCCAACGACGATGTACCTTGAGCACAGGCTGCTATGAGGGAGTTGTAGGTGACGACATTGGGCTTGCAACCTTCTCTGTGCATTTCACCAAACAAGTCAAGTGCCAACTCCCATCTGCCGGCCTTCTCACAGGCACTGATAAGACTGCTGTAGGTGATCACATTTCGCTCACACCCCCGCCGTATCTGCATCAGGCATGCCTTGATGCACACTGCAGCTGAACCAGATGCATCACAACAGGAGCTCTGAATAACGCAGATCTTGAAGCATCTACACAGCCTCACAAAAGAGCAGGGCCAATCATGATGTAGCCAGCATACAGCACTGCACATGCTCTGTGCATGCCCAAATTGACAAGGCCAACAAGCAAGCAGCCTTGAGCTTTGACTTCTATGCAGTGCAGTCCTGGTCAAGTCCTAGTCAGCAAGCACAATGAGGCCAAGCATGCATGATAGCAGCAAAGATGCAGCCTGCAGTAATGCTGTGAGACCCACCATGTCCTCAAAAATCTGCAAGGCCCTGTCCAGCTGGCCATTCTTGCCATAAGCTGAGATGAGGGCTGTGTAGGTGGTGGCTGTGGGCAGAGCGCCTGCCGTCAACATTCGTTCATACACTTTGAGCGCCTCTTGGGCTTGGCCGCTCATGTTGCAGGCAATGATGACTGTGTTGTAGGTGCGGATCTCTGGCTCTATGCCCTGCGTTGCCAAAAGATATGCAGCAACATTGATCTTGTTTGGTATGCTGACTGCCAACACAAGACCTCGTACATGGAGCTACTTAGGACTGTATTTATTTGACCCTAAGAGGGAAGATACGAATTTGTAGCATAAATGCATGAAGTTGATCACAAAGATGAAAGATGAACATTGCAGTGTGATGTACTGTTGGCAGACACAATGCCAGTCAGAAAGAGGTGAGGTGGCTGTGTTAGATGTGCCTCTGTGGGCAGCTGCTATTGCAGAACTGTTGTTTTATGCAAGCTGCTGCAGTGGCATGACGAGACGCCAGAAGGTATAGCATGCAGCCGATGTGGCCACAACAAGCTGCTGCAGGACTAGTGTACTGGACAGCACAATGCATTGCCAATGATACATGATATGCAACGCCTGCATCACATACGCTGGCAAAGCATGATGACACAAGACAATGGTTTTACCTGGTGTTCCAGGGCATCGAGAACCTTGACAGCTTCCTCCCACTGACCAGTCTTGCCGTAGACATCTATCAGGGTGTTGTAAGTGACCAGATTGGGAGTGCAACTGTCTGACAGGAGTTGCTTGTACACATCCAATGCCAGGTCCAGCTCATTAGCTTTTATACAGACATTCATCAAGGCACTATAAGTGTGTACATTACAGGCAATGCCACGGCCGCGCATCTCAGCAACAAGCTCCAGGGCTCGCCGCAGCTGTTGATGGGATCCGCATTGGGAAATCATGGTTGTGTAGGTATATACATCACAGAGGCACATCAGCTCATGGCCATCTTCCAGGCCTCTCAGCCAGTCAAACACCTCCATTGCGCGTTTGCCATGCCCGCTTTTGGCAAGCTCTTTCAGCAGTGCAGCTAGAGCCCCACTGCAGAATCAGAGCAATTGAGTGCCAAAAAGTCTTCCACTGTTTCTGCGACATGTGCAGCCTAGGCAATGGTAGACTTGCTGGTCAAGCCCCATGAACAGCTAGTGCGGTGCTGACCATGTGTCTATCAGCATTTTGAGCTTTGGCTCACCTGTCTAGGTAGTACAGCCCCTGACTGATAGCAGCTATTGCACTGGCGTCAGGTGCCAAACCACGGACGATCTGCAGCATGTCTTCGACACTGCTGTCTGGGAAGCTGCCTTCCCCTTCGCCTAGTTTCTGTCCTCGCCCGACCTTGGTGACCTCTGCCCACAGTCTGCGGTAATGACCCTGACCGCGTCTGGGATCTGCCAAACCTCCACCTCGGTACGCGCCTCGGCCACGAGCAGCTGCTGGGCCTCTGCCTCGCATGTTAGGACTGCTGGAGGGGCTGTATGCTGCGTCTCTGGTGTCTCCATCGCGAAAGAGGGCGCGTGGCTTGCCCCTGTTTGCGGAGCCCCGACTGTTTGCAGCGTGCCAGGTCCTGCCGTTACTGACCGGTGCAGAGCTTGGTGAACGACTTGCGATACCCTGAAGAGGGCTGGTGCCGCAGAAAGCAGCTTGATTGATCCGTGAAGCTGCTTCGGGGGATCTCAACAGGTGCAAACCGCAAAGGTCCATGCTGTGAGCCTTCGATATCCCATGCGCAGACTGTTGCAAATGCATGTCCGACATGAGGCTATCGAGGTCTCCGAGGCTGTATGCATTGTCGAGGACAGGCGGATAATTGGGCACAGGTACACTACGCGGAGGTGAAGCTAGTGAGCTTGCCATGTCCGGTCTGTAAGCAGGTTCTGCAACACTCATGTCAGGTCATAGCGACCGGCCTGACCGCATGCGTGCGCATCGGACGTCTCTCAATTTATCTGTGTGGGAATTGTCTGTCGACATGGTGCTGATGGCGCAAGGCTCGAAGCTGCTGTTGCTAAGCTTTCGTTTTGCAGGTGCAAGGGCAACAACATCAGTACATTACCCCTGTCATGTCGAAGTCCAATCGTGGTGCAATCCATGAATTGAGTTGCGATTAGAAAGTCTTGGTGCGTGCGTCCTGGCTTGTACGAAGGTCCGTTGTGGACATCCGATTGAAATGCCAGTCTGCAATCCGCCTTCGGCAATTTCAAACCATGTGCCATTGCTATTGCAAGCACTACCGCAACAGACTCTTACAGGCACGGCATGGCATGGCGCGCCAGCGCTGCTTGTGTGGCTCGCTCTCATGACATCGCAGCTCTGTATGGCGTGGGAGTGCCCACAAGTCACAGAAGCTTGTCAGGTCTGCACTGCCTTGATGACCCCGAATTCAAGCCATAAGTCACATATATGCATGCATACCTCAGCAAGCATGCAAGAGCTGCGCACGTCATGCTGCGCATCACTGTCAAATAGGTGGCCTGCTATACTGTTAATACTGTTTACTGCCCACTAAACTTCGGTTCCTCCAAATCAGTGTCATGACAGTCTTGCTGTATGGTAGTGAGACCTGGTCTTTACTTGACAAGCATCTCAATCCTCTGTCTATTCTTCACATGCGGTGTTTGAGGCGGATTTGCGGCATCTCATTGAGACACCACATTACAAACCTAGAACATTACAAACCTAGACATCTTGACGCAGTGTGAATGGTTTTCTGGTGAGTTTCAGCTTAGAAGCAAGAGGCTTAGGTGGTTTGGTCATGTCTGCCGGATGCAGCAGATTGCCCAAAATGCTGCTCCAAGGACAGTTAGCAGGTCAGAACTGGACATGCCATCATAAATGTAGGACTATTTGGAACAATCTTGTGTTGTCTGACATTCACAAGTTGAAATTAAACCGCTACACCCATGATGATCTGAACAAGCCTGTCTGGAGGGCGCTGACTTGCGTCGCACGCATCTGATGCCTGCTGGCTAAGCATGCGTTTTAATAATTATTATTGTCATGTTTGTTATACCATTAATGCCAACCAAACACCTAGTGCTGCTTTGTCCGTTGCACCTTGCATCCTTAGGCCTGATCAAAGGCCTTGCAGCTGTATGACATCTGGATTTCAAACCATATGTTGGCATACATGACACAGCATGCTACCTCACCTGCTTGTACATTGTAGGATGTACAGGCCTGCCAGATAGGACAAACACCTGCAAACCATATGCTTCAGCAAGGCATGAGTGCAACCCAAAGAAGCCAAACTGTAAACTATGCAGGCTTTCAAACTTCCCTGACACTACAAATTGTAATATGTTCACCACTGTACACACTGCAGATTGAACACATTGGTTGCAAGTTTGGAGTCCACACAACAACAGCAGGCATATTATTGACACACAGTTGCCAATATGTCAACAAAGCATCAGCACAATGTCATGAAACTGGTTCCAAAACTCAAGACCATTACAGTAATGGGATTGCAGTAGCCAGCTTGCCTCAGCACATTGCAAGCAGTTTTTGACCACTGCACATGCGCTAAACAGTCACGCAAAGACCCCAAAGAGAAAATAGATAGACAGGTCTAGTAGGTGCCCTATATAGCTATGGACTTTCCCAGCACTTCAGTCTTTAATTTTGAACCCAGCACCTTGACATCTTGCCAGCTTACATTGCATGCAAACTGTTCAGACAGATCAACCAGCCTAAGAGCATTGCCAACAGTCTTCCAAGACCCTTAAGGCCCTTAAAGCCTTTCAACTCTACTATTTTATAGGATACCCAAGAGCACAAGAGCCCAAGAGCTGTGTTACTGCTGTTCCAAGCAACCAAGACATGCAACCAAGACACGATGAAAGTCTGCTGCAATGAGCCTCAGCTCTGTGCCAGTAGTGTCTGCAAATGCAGCAACCTTTGCAGATTTGTGATGGTATATAGCATCCTAGACACGTGCTGAAAGTCATGTGCCGTCAGCTGCTGCAAGTGCGCGAAACTAATTTCAGGCAGCATGGACATACGTGACATGCATGTGAAGTGCTTGCAGCACAAAGTCAGCTCTTGTAAGGGTACCAATTTGAGCTTTACTCCTTCAATGACATTTATTTCAGCTGCATAGCAGGCTGACCGCTGGTAGCCTCAGTGTAAGCCACCATGGGAAGCCATCAGGTGTGAACCTCATATGCATGTTTTGCATGCGTTCACAGAAGACCACTCTATGCTAGTAAACACTGCAACTGCCAAGTGATGCCATACAGACAAAGCCACATGTATGCAGCAACTCTGTGACACACCATGTTCAAAATAATGCTGCTACATGTACATGCTTGGTGACTCTCAGCAAGTACGTTGTAAGGCAATCTTGCCCTGCTCAAACCCAACCTGCACTGCAGACCCTGATGCTTCAGGCTGCAGATCTGCAATGCTAGTTGACACGTTTTGCCAGCTAGACTTCTGAAGATGGCCATGAACTGATATGTTGTTTTGACAGATTTTGAGCCAGCATTCTATGTCGAGCCACACCAACTTTCAGGTTAAAATTTGGAAGCGCAGTTGCGATCGCAGGGAGAGATCTTGTGTTTGAGCATCATGCTCGAATATACAGTGCAGTGTGCGTGATGCGATAGTCATGGCACAATAAGCTGGAGCTGCTGCCAATTGTGCTGCTGTCTGAGCTGTTGCTGACAGTTTGCTGCTGATAAAAAAACAGCAGTAGGTTTGAGGTCTGAGGCTGCATGAATCATCCAGACTGTCTTCAATACCCTCTTGAGTGTGCAATGATGCAGCAGCTGTGGCACCTGCGATGACAGGACTAACAATGTATCAATTTGGTGTTTTATTCCACACCAAATTACAACGAGGCTATTGCCACCGTACACCATTACATCTACTCTGCAAGGCTGCAAACTGGTTTATCAATCAATAAGCTTACATTGCTGTCTTTGGGACTCATACAGACAACCGGGAAGATCAGCAAGCTGTTCACGTGCAGAGGCACTGCTCCTGGATGATGAATAATCCTTGTTCGGATCAACACAGATCGTTCGAAATGACGGTCAACATTTGCTGTGTTCTTGCTGATGATGGATGGAGAGCTGCTGTTGAATCGCTTGGGTGCCGTCGAATGAGCATGTAAGTTACCACAGGTGGCAGGCGCACACAGCGAGCTGTCTAGCGTAAATTGATACTCACGCGGCCGCGCTATTGGGGTCTGCGTATGGTATGAACGGCGTGCGCGGTATTATTGTGTCAACACCGCTCTGTGGCTGCTATGCTTCGCGATCACGGCACTCAGCAGTCAGACGTATAGCACAGCCGTATCAGCATCGTTGTCACTGGCGTTTATCTTGTCAGGCTGCCGAGGTATTCCCTGATTCACTATTGCTCCTGCTTAGCTTTCGCCGCTGCTGTACCCTGCTTTGACCAGATGACTGCTCATGTATTGCATGATTCGAAAGCAGGTATTTTGGGTGGCTCTGCTGTTCCCAACAAGCTTGCTTGTGCTTAGGTGCAGGAGGTTGTCACCAAACAGTCAAGGGAGAACAAAGCCAACAAAAGTCCTCAGCAGCGTCTCTCAGACAGCTTTCATGCTCAGCAGTCCCCTCCAGCTATACAGACTCCAAAGAAGAATGACATAGTATTGCACTATTGCACTGGATGGCCTGAGGCAAAGCTGCACTGCTCAATAAATGCTGGGGAGTGGCAAGACCAAGACTTTACGCAGGTGACAACACATGCTTGCATTCAGTCAGCGAACAAGCCTGAGTGCATCTGGAATGTTGCTGCATGTGGTGCTCCATCAAAAGCTAATCCTCTTGGTGTGTCGCTTTCAGGTCAACTCATCAAATGGCAAATGGTGTGTCACCCGCATACCCCTGAATGGAGCACTAAGCCACCCAGATGTGGATCATCCTCTGCTGGAGTTTGTGGTGCATGATGGACAGGGCAAGTGGGACAAGCCTCAGACAGGTGTGATCGCGCTGATGTCAGCACCGAGATGATCATGACGAGAGGCATGTTGGTGTGTAGCTCAGCATGTGCATGCAATGCCAAATTGTCGCCTGTGAGCCCTAGGCAGCATGTTTGAGGTTCTGCTTTTGACAATGGACAAGACAATGCAGAGCCATGCTAGTTCCAGAAATCTTTTGATATCCACTGTCGAGATTTGCGCAATAAATGTCGGAACCAGGAGCGTATATGCTGAAATTTTGCGGGTTTATATTCACGTTTTGAGTCATGTGACATACATATTGAGCACGATGATGATACCACGAATCGTGGTTAGGAATTGATCATCGATGCAACAGCGGAACCAACTTGTCAAGCCTAATTCCTTGCTCACTCTGTTGAAGCAACGACGTCACGGCACTATGACGGCATTTCATCAGGCTCTGCAAATCAGTGCATCCTCGGGGTCATGTTTCTGGGATTGCGCTTCTGGATGCGATGCATCACGACAGGAAATTACATAGTCACAGCATCATTGTCACAGCAACATTGAGTCCCTTTGCACTATGCTTCCTGGCAGCGGGTGGTAATATTGCGGCGGACAAAGAGACGACTTCCGGGCTTGGAGGACTGGCCTCTCGTCACGATTGTCACGAATTGTCACGAATTTTGTTGCGAAAGCTCCGAAACCACAAGTTGTGTCCAATTTGAGACGTCGCCGAGAATCACTACTACACCGACAGGCCAATGTTGTGATGGACCCGAATGGAGCGCTCGGCGGCGCAAGGCTGGGTTTTCACTTGAGCACAACTTTGTATTGCGTGACGGCAGTTGCAAGGTTTCGATAGAAGGCTTGTAGGCGCTAAAGTAACAAGAGTAAAATGTTGCGTTCCACCTTCCATCTTGCTTTCGAGCTGATGAAAGCGTCATACGACTCTTTTACATGACACTTCCACGCAACAGCTGTCGCCCATTTCTGTATTTCATGTCCGCTACCCAGGACCGAAGCGTGATCGAACACGCAGACAGAGAGCACCGGCTTGCGTTGAACCGACAGACAGCAGCTCGGTCTCGGTGAGTCTATTCATTAACAACTGCAGGTTTGGTACTGGTGCAAGGAAAGTCCTATACACTGTGTGCGATGTATAACAAGCTGCTGCTTGCAGAAAACGCAAGCAAAATGAGGTTGAACAGCTGTATGTTCGTATCGATGCTCTGGAGCTAGCCAACGCTGCTCTGTCCGGTAAAGTAAGCTTGCGAGAGACGGAAATGACTAGGCTCAACGCCATCAATGCTGCAAGATCAGCAGGTGACAACCTGCTCTCAGGCTTGCCTTCTCTGGTCTGAGATACTGCAAACCAGAAGCTAGCATCCATGTTTGCTGCCAGAAAATTTACCATCACATCTTGGAAAAAATCCAGTTTTGGCACAGGTGACCAGGTTGTTGTGTCTGTTCCTGACAACTGGGACATGCCCAAAACCCTTGCCGGCCACCCAGCATCTGGCAGCTTCAGAGCATACATAGCAGAAGGTAGTGCCTCAGACATGCACCACAACTGCCACGCAGAAGCTCTCCCCATCTGCACCCTGCCGACTTCCATAGCTCAACTGGGCCTCAAGTCTGAGGTCCCAGAGCTATGTTCAGACACCTCTATGGCAGAGGCGGCCCCTTTTCCCAACAGCATTGCAAACATCCCTGCTCATCCCTTGCCAGCAGAGCCTTTCTCCCATGAATCAGACCTCGTGTTGGACTACAGCTTCCAGCGCAACCTAGCCAAGCATGACAGCAGCACCAAAGTCAGTACTCCAGCTCAGATGCATGCAATGGCTTCCTGCCAGCCTGTACCTGCCTCTTTGCTGCCACAGAGAGAGCCTGCTATGGCAGAGCAGCTGTGTCATCAGCAGCACACATATGTGGGCGCCAAGCAGCGCAGAAGGGTCATCTACTCCCCTCTGCGCCACCACACAGCTCCTCCAGCATTCACCTATGACTCCCACCACGCTCCTGGCAGCGTCAGACGCAGCACAGCAGGCATGCACTCACTGCACACTGCCTTGTCTGCCCCTCATGGCAAGGGCTTTGCCAGCAAGCTACAGGCCAATGCCCAGTGCTTTGTGACCAGTCCTTCTGCAGAAGCGCAAGTGTTTGACCATCAAGTCCCGCAAATGCCACAGATGTGGCACAGCGTGCAAGCACAGTTAGCCTCAGGTGACACCTCACAGTCAGATGACAGTGTGGCTATCTCAGCGCAACACAGGCAAGCTTGGGATGCCTCTCATGGATCCCTGCAGAGCTTCAAGAAAATGTGCCGGCAGCTTCAGAGCAATCACCGGCAGAGCTGGAGCATTGCATCTGCCTCTGATCACAGCAGTCAGCTGCCTAGCACCATGCACCAAAAGGATGCATCCAAGCCATATCTGTCCATCCGTGAGTATGTGTGGCCAGATGTGCGGCAGCTGCGCAAGACGTGTTCCCTGCCAGAAGCACGGCAGCCTTTCCATTGCTCTTCCTCCATGCTGCCTCTGCCTGCCAAATGCCCCCCTGTCACCCCTCATCAACTGTGCCCCCCGAGTTCTGTCCAAACCCAACAGCCCCTCCCTCGGGCTTCTCCTGAACACCTGCAATCAGCCCAGCGTTCTTCCCTTTTCATCCCCCAACTGCCCCTTCAGCCCTCCTTCCAGCTGAACTCCTCTGCACCACTTATACATCAGCGTGTTTCCCCTGCTGTCTCGGCGCGTCTGTCATCTCAGACTCCCAAAGCAGCAGCTGTAACACATTTTGGCCAAGCGCACAGACCTCAATGTGCAACAGTGTGTTCTGGATCACTGCCAATGTCTGCAGCAGAAGTAGAGGCAGTGCATGCATCCAAGCTAGAGGAACTTCAGCATTCCACTCTGGATTGGATGGCTGCCAATTTTGCAGGCTCAGGAGCAATCTGCAGATATAGCTAGACCCTTCAAGGTGGGTCTCCTTCTGTTTCATCAATGCTCAGCCGCAACTACCTGCAGCTAAACGTCTTTTGTGATGAGTAGCAGTGATACGTTGTTCACCAAGCTCCCTGGCAATGCTTCCGTTGCACAGTGGTACAGCCTAAATTTGCACTGTTCACCTGTGACTATCTACACAGCCAAACAGTGCACTTAGACTGTGTATGTGCATAACTGTGATTGTTTGCATCTCACAAACAAACTGTGCTTGCATGCATACTTTGTCCAAGCAGTGCTACTCAGCACGTTATAACATCTGTTGTGACATCTGTGCTGAGTGTGAGTCTGTGCCTGCAGTTCGCCACATCTGACAGGATATGTAAACCTTTGCCTCTGCGTATTTGCCACAGCTCTTTCGTTCCAGCCAAGACCAGCTTTGAAATTACTCACATGTTTGTGCCTTTTCTTCTATATATATTCAGCCAATATTCAGCTTCTGTCATTTTGTAGTTTACAACAGAAGTGTATTGCTTGCTTTCATGACTGTCCAGCAGATCAGCCACTATGGGCTTCAGATTTTCCATTGACACATAGACTGGGCCAGTCACAGGCAAACAGCTTGTCACCTGACGGGTATTCTTTGCAATTCGCACCTTTTCAGAGTTCAGATTGATGACTGCAGCAGCGGCCAGACCTGCTGACAGTGACTGATTGTCACACATTTCACAGTGTCTATCCAACTACAGTTGAGAAACTGCTTTCCAGGATGATTTTTGAGACTTGTATTCTTCCAAGGACAAGTCTGTGAAAGTGAATGCTTTGCAGCTGCATTCACGGTTGCAACAGCACATGGTGTCGAAGTAGGGTATTTTTTGACGAATGCGTTTGGACACATTTCAGGGATTCTTTTGTGAGGCCAGAACTGAGTTAAATACTGTGTAGTCTGTATTCAGATGTGCCACAATCAGCTGCCACTAATGAATTGCATTCTTATTTACTGCCTGAAAGCACATAGGCACAGCTTACCGTATCTCATTCAGCCAGATGGTTATAGTAGGTGGTGCATCTGCATCAGTAAGAAACTGGCTGTGTCGCAAGTTGAGGCAATCTATACAAAGGTTCTCATGATGACTTGTCACATTGCCGTACACATCTTGTGCATTTCATCCTCTCTGTATACCACGTCATCCAATTCATGCTACGCTGCACAATTTGGCTGATCTGATGACGGCTGCAAGTCAAATTATACAGTGAACACATGCTGCAGCATGCTGTGCCTCATCCCCATGCAGCGGCAAGCAACTGGCAGCAGCACACATGATTTCGTTGGTAACGCTCAGGACCAGTCATAGCAATCATATGGCCTTGGCAATAGAGCAAGGAGCACACAACGCAACAGGACAGCACAACAGCAGCTTGGGACTGCCAAATGCAAACTGCAATGACACTCACAAAGGAGCATCCAGCAGCGCAAGTTTCAGATCCTTTGCAACAGTCAGCAACTGCACACATGGAACACGTGTCCTTCAAGTACATTGACAGACGCTGTTGCGCAGCAAGCAATACAAGTGTGCCAACGCCAAGCGTAACTGGCCATACGTCATGTCACAATCATCCATGCTATCTCGCAGGGCCTTTGTGCCTTTGCCGGTCAGCACTAGCTCTTTCAACAGGCTCATACCAGGAAGCTGCACAACTTTGCTGTCGGGGCCACCCCCCTCAGCCCTAATCCCACGACACACTTGCACCGCACCATTGCTGTGCATCACAACAGCGCCCTGGTCACATGGCAGCTCACAGTGACTACACACAGCCTGGCCTTGTGCTGATGTCGAAGCCAGATTTGAGCGGTCATCAAGATTCAAGTCAGCAGCCACTGCAGCTGTTGCTTCCATCCATTTCCACCCTGGTGGGACTGCGCATACTGCTGCATCAGCATTGGCAGCTTTCGCTTGTGTCTGATCATTGCTGATACCTCTTTGTCGCTGCTGCTGCTGTGACTGATGGTAGTGATGCTGCTGCCGCTGCAACTCGCACTCCAACCCAAACTGGCAAAATTGTTCCTGCCGCTGCAGCTGTCCCAACTGTGGCAGCTGATGTACTTGTGCCTGCTGTTTGTGATACTGCTCAACCTGCTTATGGTATGCCCTGACATGACTGCAGAGGGATGCAAGCACATGGTAGGGGACCCCCATGCGATGCCAGGGGTACCCATAGCCTGCTGCCATCGCCTCTGCAATGTAGCTTTGCACTGTGCCCAACTGCAGTGCACGCTGACTAGCTATGGAATCCATACTGACGTTCTGCATCACACACACACACACATCACATGTCATGTGGACTAGCTGTGGCATTCACCATGAGACTGTACATCAGACAAACATCAATCCTGATGTCAAATTGATTAGCTATGGCCTCCATATGGCGCTCTGCATCACAGACACCACAAAGCTCACTTGTGAGACTTTCAAGACACAGCATGCTGAGCGTGAGACTGTCATCTGAGTTTTGAAAATCAAGACTGTCACGCCTTGCTAGACCATGCTAGTGGCCATTGCAGCAGTCACAGCAGCTTTTGCAGGACAGCAGGAGCAGGAGCAGCAGCAGCATCACAAGCAGCAGCAGCATTACAAGCAGCAGCAGCATTACAAGCAGCAGCAGCATTACAAGCAGCAGCAGCATTACACGCAGCATTACAAGCAGCAGCAGCAGTAGCATTACAAGCAGCAGCAGCATTACACGCAGCAGCAGCAGCATTACAAGCATCAGCAGCATGATGGCTCAAGGCACCATCAGCAGCGCAGTATTGCTTCTGCTGGCGCAGCACAAAGTACGCATCACTGTCAGCAGATCCTTTGGAGCACAAGCAGCAGCAGCAGCAACAACAGCAGCAATGCAAGGGCCTGTGGTAGGAGAAGCAGACCTGCTCAGCAAAGAGCCTGTAGACAGTCAACTTGCTGGGCTGCAGTGACAGCAGCACAGCCTGGCTTGGTACGGTCAAGTCTGCTATGGCACCTTCTGCAGGCGATGCTGGCTCAGGGACAGGGGCAGGGGCAGTCTCAACAGCCCTGGGTGGCGCAGCTATGACAGGCATTCCTTGGAGCACCTGAAGGATCAGCAGCCTGGCGGAGGGCGGACAGACTGCTGCTATGGTGGCTGGCTGCAGAGACTGCACTGTGTACTGACAAGAGCAGCATGCACCAAAGCTGAGATGCTCCAAAGCTGAGTTGCATCAATGCTGAAACGCAACTGGAACTGTAAGTGCCTCTCAGTGCAGGCTGCTCGTCATGCCAGACCAACATGACTTTGGACATATCCAACAAGCTTCACTCAGCAGCTAAGCACATTCTGTTTCCATTGTTGGCAAGCCGCTTTGCAAGCTATCAGCAGCAACACAAAGCATGTGCAGTTGTGGCTGGGCAAGCTGCTTTATATCCTTCCAGAAATGGCCTCAGATCTAACGCCAGGAACCCTGGCAACAACGAAGTCTCAGTCGCGATGACACACAGCATAGCCATGCGCCAGCACACCTGATAGAGCTTGACAGCTGCGTAGGCATCAGTTGCGGCATATGCTTTCTGCTCAAAAGACAAAGGGCAGGTTTCCCAGTTGCTGCATCTGATGTCAGTGCCCTTATATAGCGTCAGCTGCAAGAGCTCCTGCATCAGGCCTGCAACATGTGAACACAGCGCTGCTCACATTGCTGCTGTCCTGGTCCTGGTCAACTGGTGTGAGCATCTTGTTGACTCAAAATTTGGAAATGTGAAGCTGTTGCTGGATGAAAAAGCAAAGACGGGCAACAACACTTCCACGCTCTAAGATGTACAATGGGCATCAGGAGAAACAGACCCAGCGCCAACACAACTTTGCGATTTTTGTTACAAGGGTCAGTCATCGAGGTGGGACCTTGCATCCGATTGGCTGTGGCCTGTGTTGTCTGGATATCAGTTGCTTTATGTGCGCAAGGACATGAAAGGGGAGGGAAGAAAAGAACAATCCCCCAAAAGAAAAAACGAACAAACAAAATCAAACAAAAACTTGTTGGTATGCTGATTGCCAAACTAGAACCTTGTACAGGGAGCTACTCAGCCACTGCACATACCTGACCCTAGGGGGGTAAGACATGTGTTGACTGAACCAATGAGTGAAACTTGAGGAGTGTGCCTACCAGCTCCACTTCTGGGGCATCCTGCCATTGGCAGAGCTGCAGAGACGCACATTGGCCTCCTCAGACAGGCACACCAGGCCGACACACTGCACCCCAAAGTCCCTGTGTAGCTTGTGCGCATCCCCAGAGATGCCCACACCAATCTTCTTCATCTCCTGCAAGCAAAGTGTGGTACTGATTCTTCTCTAGCCTGTGGCGTATCTGTCTCAGCCAATTGTAAGCATTTGGCGGCATATCTGCTCCAACTGCGATGTGTGGTAGCGATGAACAGCTCAAGGGCTTGCCTAGGCTGATTATGAGTCATGCCCAGGCTGGGTTCAAGTCATGTCTTTATTGCTAAGCAGTGGCTGCTGCATGCACTTGATTGCAGGGGTCCTTTGAACAGTACAGCGCTGTTTATTGCCTTTGGGAGAACTGGTACAGCTTTGATGTTACTGTGATCAATGAGGAGATATCACTGTGTTGCTTTGACAGCATACCTCGCTTTCCAGTATCTGGATCAGCGCTGGTGTGAGCCCACTGTGCGCAAGGTGCAGAAGCAAACACTGGTACTGCCCATGCTGCCTTCTGCTGCACAGCTGCAGCAGGGCTGTCTTTCTGGGAGCCTCTCCGGCCTTGTAGGTGACACGCCACTCAATATCAAAGCCGAATGTGCTTGGAGGGTCTTTGAGAAGCTGTGTGCAGTGATAGTCAACTTCCAGCGCTGTGTATGCGTAGATGATGTGACCCTGTCAGCAGACTTAACGTTTGAATTTCTGCAATGTTTGCAAACAGCGGCAGGTACATGCTGAGAGCAGCTCCAGACGACTGGAATGGTGCTTGATCCCTTCCTTTTCGTAGGGACAGGAAGGTTTTCTGGAGGAAAACTGGTGTCACTTCCTTTTCGGAATGTACCTTGTAGTCTTGTACAGCATTTGTGGCAGGTGCTGGGCGCTTCTCCTGCTGAGCAAAAGACAGAGGGACCTTCCGCTTTTTGCTGTCCCCAGCAATTGCCTTTGCATCCTCAGAGCATCTGTTCAAAGGATGCGCTGATGATGCAAGGCACTCTGAGCCAGATTTAGCAGCACTGCTAGCGTGAAGTGCCGCTCCACGCTGTCTTTCAGCAGCCAAGATAGCCTGCTCAACAGCAAAGAATTCTGCATCTGGTACCTGTTCAGAGCTTACGTTCAGACATCAGTCTGCATGAACTATATATACGTGCGAGCTGAAATACACCGGCTGAGCCCCATACCCGCTCAACTAGCATGGCATATAGCCTTCGTCAACTACTTCACTGTGGCAGGGTGCTTTGCCGTGCTTTGCTGTCCTCCGGCTACCGGCGATGAACGCAAGCAGGTGATGTCCAGCTGTTTCCTTCAGTTCAGCGACAAAGATCAATGCCGCAGACTGCTCTCGAGAGGTAATACGAAAAGATTTTCAATATTTGCGACAGCTGCACAGCGTGATTTTGCTTCTTATTGATGCGCCTCGCTTTCATCAACAGTGACTGCAAGCCACGACTGAGCCAAGACAGCCTGATGTTGCAATGACAGTTTGGCAAAATTTCTGTGCCACTCAGCCTTGATCTGTACCTAGCTGAGACTGTCACTCAGCCACAATGCACCTTACGAAAGAAGCAGAGGAGCTGCTTGCGGCGTTGCGGGCCAACACTTGCTCCCCTGCCCACGAGCTTCTGTTGTCGAGCGTAAGCAAAGCAGTGCTGGGCTGCAGGGCCACAGTTGCAGACTACAAGGGTGTAGCAGAAGGGTGGTTTTAGCATACTTGTATGCTTGGCTGCAGAAGGGTAGTTCAACTAAATTGCAAGAACTGGTGCAAGCCTGGCCCACTGCAGCAAAGGAAGATCTAAGCCAGGCTGTCCTGCATCAGGTTTGCTGTGAATAGCGCTGGATATTTGTTGTTGGCCAGTAAGACTGCATGACGCCCAAGCTTGATGGTACCCTTGCCTTCTAGGTCAAGGCAGCATTGGCCAGCTTTCACGCAGAGGCAGATGAAGAAAGTGCAGAAACAGAGAGCCAACAGGTCAACAACCAGACGCATATTAGCACATCTGCGGTCAACATAAGCAATTTAGCTTGCAGAAGTGTTCATGTTGCAAGTCATCAGCTTGCTGGCTCTCATGCTCATGTCCATTCAGAAACCCAGCAGCATTCAGTGTGCAGGTGGTACAGGCAGAAGAGCTGCTGATAAGCTTAGTATGCCTGATCAAGACTATGGCCCAGGAAGGACAAGGGGCTATTGCCAGTGCCCTCCAGGCAGCAGCGCGTCATCTGCATGATCAGGGCATCTTGGTACATTCAAACATATTCCCATGCAAGTAAAATTGTATGTAAGACCAGGTCATGTTGACCACAACAACCACATCAGCATACTTTTGTCATGTACAGGCCTCTGGGAAACCACAGCAATGCACCATTGCTTACTTCAGTAGCCCAGCCTCAGGCAGTCAGTAGACTTGTTTGACAGTGTATGAGTCCATCCTGTTGCAAGCTGTGCTCAGAGCACCTTGCAGTCTTTTGCTCTCAGGGCATGACAGCACATGCTTGTGTACAGCATGACTGCATCAAGAATGCCTGGCTGCAGTCATCACTCTGCTGCATGTGTGACTTCTTGGCAGCCCACACAACCAGGCACACTGTGAGAGACAGCCAGCACGGTTTTTCTTGTGGAGGGTCCAGTACCACAACACAGTGCAGACAAAAGCCATGAGCTGCAAGATGCAAGATCGCTGTGCATGATGCTACGGAAGACCTTCATTCACAGAATCTGTGCTGAGTGGCAAGTTGTGTTGCAGATGGCGGACGGTGCAGCTGAGCTGCAAGATGCAGTGGTCAAGCTGTGCTGCCTCTGGTGGCAGAAAGAGCTGCCAGGCAAAGCTGATATGGTGCCTCAGATGACCCCATACCTCCTTTACCAAGCCACTGTCTCAGGTATGCACTGGAAAGGATGCTCCTGTGCATGTGACTCTGAATTCTTTTCCAGCACAGCGCTGGATGGATGACAAAAGCCTTGTGGCTGGTTGTGTTCATAGCACCAACAACATACGTTTGTCGTGAATGGATCATTCACACTGAGAACTTCGTCAAGCCTCAGAAACACAGCTGTCATACTAATGGCCGATGCGAGCAACAGTATCAAAGTCAGGGCAAAAGTCTTCTGGGCAGCGATCACTGCAAACCCCTGCACCCAGAGGCTGCCTGCTCCATTTTCCACAGCAAGTTTTGCAACCCAAATGCTGTCAGGCATCTCAAAATCAGCTGGTGGCTTACCTGCATTTGGCAGGCAGCAGATGCAAAGCTGTGCTACAGCTGAAGCGCAGCCCTAGCCATTCTAATCTCCAATGACTGCTCCATTCAGCAAAGACAAAGCGTCACATCTCAGCTGATGCATACCATGCAAGCACAGCCTGGACCCATATGTTTACCTTCCACAGTGCAGGTTGTACAGCAGATGTGAAAATGCTACCGCAGATGACCAGTTCGCTCAGCAAGTACCGTTCCTTGCTGCTGAGCTGATGCTGGCTTTGCAAACCATGCTCAACATGCACACTAGGCATGCTTTTGCTGTGCAGCTGCACGCACGGCCAGACTTGCCACTGCCATCACTGAAAGGAAAGAGAAGAAAACAGTATGCCTTTTGGCGTTGGTGGAAGAAGAGCCCGAGGGTGAGGTATTCTGGGCTTCCCTGTGACTGCCGTGACTACTATCACTGATGCCCTGGAGGGTTATCTTGCAGGGCCAACATATGATGCTCTGAACAAGCCAGTCTGGAAGGCTGCGTCGCCCGCACCTGATGCCTGCTGGCTCAGCAAGCGTTTCAATTATTAGTACTGTCATCATTATTGCAGGGCGTGCAGCGGATGTGAAACGGTGCTACAGCTCCCGGGGTGCCCTGGCCCTGCTGGACTTTGATGACCCCTCCATCCAGGGGGTGCAGGCCCTCATGGTTCGGGCCGCCATGCTGCCGCCCTTCCTGCGCTGTGCTGACGGCCGCAAGTTCATTGCTCACCTGTTTACCCTGCATGTAAGTCTCTAACGCACGCTGCATGGCTGGCTGCAAAGCTCAATACTTGTCTGCACACTGTCATCTTCTGTGCTGATAGTGCCATCTGGGCCTTGCCTGAATGAAGCCAGCAGCAGCATCCACATATGCACTCCTGATGAGGACAAAAGCTGGTCCAGGAAAGCCTGTCACACATCAAAGACACAGCTGCATTCAGCATGCTGGGGCTTAAACCACGGACCAGTATCAACTCTGCTGCATTGTCACGCCACATGATTCTTCAAACGGGGCAGTTGCATGCATACATGATGGGACAGCACAGTAGCAACAGGCAAGTACAGTATGCCTTGCCATGCAGCCCAAGATGGTGTATGAGCTCACAGCCGTCATCCTGAACCAGATCGTGTCCGGGCGTAAATCAGTGCTGGACGCTTATGGTGAAATCATCTTCAAGGCGTGGAGGGCGGCGACAGGGGCATGCCTGGAGCGCATTGAATCACATCTTATACAGAATGTGAGCACATGAAGTCATTGTGCCGGAGTCACACTCACGGCTGACTGCTGTGCCTAGATTGTCCTACCCTATATGCACATCCAATAGGACGCGGTTTGTATCTGCATTGTACTGTTGTGTGCATGTGATAGGCTGTAGCATTGCAAGACGACATCAGACCTTTGTGCAGAGCATGACAGATGTAGAGCAGGAAATGCTTCCAGCAGCGACATGCTGGTGTGCCTGTGTGTCTGTTGCTAGAAAGGCTGCTCTGTGTTCCTGTGAGTCTGATGCCATGCTACTCTGTACGCAGGTCTTACAGGTCTCCCTGTCATACTTTGAACCTTATCAACTGACATTGTCTAAAGGCAGGATCTGATCAGGAATGCCCACAGGGCTTTCAGCCCTGCCCTGACAATTCTCAGCAAGGAGTGTTTCATTGCCCCACATTTAGTAATGCCATGCTTGCTTCTTTGCCATGTATTAGATTTCCAATCTCACCAACCTCCCTGTCGCTTCTCCTGAGCCTGATCAGGCATGCCCAAAAGGCCTGCAGCCCTTCCCCAGCAGCTTCCTAGCAGCCCAACTCAGCGGTAGTATCTTGCATTCTGCAGAGCCTGATCAGGAGTGCCCTGAGGGCCTCCAGCCCTGCCCTGGCAGCCTCCCTCAGACGAGTCCTAGAGGGGCTGCATTCCCAAAGGCTGACACCAGGCACTGATGCCATGCTGATGCGTCTGAACCACCCGTTGCTCTTTAGGGACTTGGCTGCTGCCAATGCTGGAGTCAGAAACAATGCCTTACAGCTGTTGATTGACGCCTTCCCATTGCAAGACACCAGTTCATCTGCTGAGGTGGGTTTCACTGCTCTTCACCTGTTCAGGTGTGCAAACCACATGTGAGGTGGAGTGCCCATTGTACACCATATGCCCTGTTTTGGGATGCCATATGCCCTGTTTTGGGATGCCATATGCCCTATTTTGGAATGCCATATGCATATCGGCCAAGCTAGCATGTAATGTACAGAAGCCCCCCATATCAACAGCATCATCAGCACCAACAGCATCTTGTAACACCCTCATGTGCACTTGCTTGAACACCATGCATGCACCCACCTGCAACCCTCCTGAAGGGTTTCAGATGGGATTGAAAGGCCAAAATAAAAAACATCCACACCATCAGCAGCAGCCAGACTTGTCACCACACGTCTTTTTGTCCACTCAAGCAGAACAGATGGCCTGATTTGTCCTTCGCATGCTGACGCGTTGCAACATGCTAGCATACTTTCCTGTCCAATTAAGCAGCATAGATTGCCTGATTCGTCCTTCACATGATGCTGCATTGCAAGATGGTGGCAGGGTATTAGCAACTTGGTGTCAGCTGCAGGAGAGTGACGAGCTGCTGCAGCGACAGTTTGCGGAGCTCAGCAAAGGGCTGCAGGATGAGGCCCCAGCAGTGCGCATCACAGCAGCCTCAGGCATCTGTGCACTTCTGAACACCTACTGGGAGCTGATCCCTGCTGGCATCACTGCGGCCTACCTCAAGCACCTGACAGGTATGTCAGCTGTTATATCATCATCATCATGTTGTTCTGGTCAACACTCCCAAATTGTTACTGATGGCTTGTTTTCCATAGCCTGAATTCGTGCCTAAGAGCAACATGTTTTCCCAGTTGAGACATGTCTCAGCTCGACAGGCATCACATGCATGCACAGGTTTTGATGGCCACAATACAGCTGACAGACACTGCTTGCTTGCATGCCAATTTCATGTGCAGCTGCAGGCAAGAGTCCAAAAACCGTTGCCCGCTGAAGTTATGCAGTTTGAGCTTTGTTAGTGTCTGGCAACACCGACCTGTCAAATCAAATCAGTCAATTGCTACATGGGCAATATAGTGCACATCAGTTGAACACAGGGCTGAGGGCCTATGCTGCTGAGCATGACCTGACCCAATGCCTAGTGGCCGTGAAACTGTCCAAGGCATGTCAGGGTTCTTGACCTTGCAGAAATCCATACCATGACAAGCACAAATGGACACAGAAGGCCCTCCTGCTGCATGCTTCACGTCACTGCTTGGGGTTTGGGTTCAGCCACGAGTGAGTTGCAGTACGTGTGTGTATGCAGATGAGGTGGCATATGACTCTCCTGGGGTCAGGCTGGCAGCGGTGCAGGGGTTGACTGGGCTGGTGGACAACCCCCTGGCCCAACCCCTGCTGAAGGCGGTGCTACCCAAGCTGGGGCCCCTGCTGCATGACACAGCCCTCAAAGTGCGAGTGGCTCTTGCAGACCTCTTGCTCACTGTCATGTAAGTCTGCACACCTTCAGCACAGAGGCAAGGTGATATGCATCGGTGCATAGCTCTTCTGCTTGCCTTCTGCACAGAAACAAGGTGATACACATCTGTATACTGCTGGTCTGCTTGGGCGCAGCAGCTTTAGTCAGCGTAATCTGCATTGCTGCCACTTCTGCAGCAATGTATGTACAGGCCTGCAGGTGAGAAACCAGGACTGGGTGTATGACCCTGCCAAGAGGGACTCAGCAAGACAGTCATGACATTTGGAACAAACTGTGGACTTGTGGAACAGACTGTGGACTGAGATCAGACATTGTGAGTCAGCATGTGTCAAGATGTCATCTCAGATGCTGTCAAGCCTTTTGCTAGGTCTGTGCCTGGGAGAAAAAAGTTCTTCTGTCTGTAGGCGGGTGAGGGAGCTGCATTTTGTGGACATTGTTGATGTTGAGCAGCTGCTAGACGTCATGGGACAGGATGTGCCTCAAGTGGCAGAGCGTGTTCAAGGGCTGTTGCTGCCAAGCTATTTTCCAGGTGCTTGTACGCACTCACTCAGGGTGTGACGGAGTGTCTGAAAACACATGTGTACCCCATGTGTGGGGCTGTGTTTGGGACAACTTTTGTCCTCTTAAAGTACAGTCAGGAACTGTACATAGCCAATGTTGGGTATGCGTTTGGCCATGCGAGGGTAGGGCAGTTGCCTGCGCAGGTTTTAGGTGGGCAGTCAAAAGTTGCAATCATTCAGGCTGCCCACGCTTGCGACCTTTGTTGCAGATCATACCATATATGTCAATGGTGTGCTGAGAGCTTGTAGTGTCTCAGTGTCCAGCTAGCAGCCTGGTGCTTGAACTGATGTGTAAGGGCTGTGCTGGTGCTTTCATTCTGTACCTGCCCTTGCAAGGAGCTGCCATCACAGAAGCATAATCAGGCGGCCATGGCACTGCTTACACTGAAGCTTGTTGTAGTGCATGCAGCACCACAACAGTAATCTTCTGCTGCACATGGCAGGGACATGTACTGCAATCCCTGCTCGTATGCAGCACAGGTCGCTGTTTCACATGCATTGTGATGCGTGCATAATACTATGTCTACATGGAAGGAGTTGTGAAGATCTGGTGACACAAACCTGTTGCTCAAGCCAGATACTGCACAGATGGTAGTGTGGGTCTGGCTAGGGTAGCCAGATGCTTGCATACAGCATACAGAACCCTACAGGTTGACACATGCACTGGGGAGTGCAGATGGTGGTGAGGGTCCTGCTAGGGTAGCCATGCTGCTGCGCCAAAACCCTACCGCTGGCAAAGCCTTCTGCAGTTGTCTGTGTCAAGGAGCGAGTGGTTGAACTCATTACAGCCTTGGGGGATCATCTGTTGTCATCACCCCCAGCACAGGACAGTGCCCTGTCAGCTGCTGAGGCAGGACCAAGCAAGGGCGGCAAGCGGCGCAGGGGCAGGAAGCAGATGAAGGCTGTTGCCGGCAGCCCTGGTCAACCTGAAGAAGAGAACGCCGAGGTGGGGAACTCATGCTTGAGTATGCTCCGAGTGTTTCAGGGCACAAAGGATATGGGCCTTGCAATGATGGGACCATATGCTGCTGCTGATGGGCTTCTCCGACTGGCCAAAGCTGCAGTCCTTGCTGGCACTGATCTGAGCCTGCCTACACCTGACCTGCTTGCAAGCTGGGCAGACCCCGCAGCTGTTGCAACTCTCATGCTGTGGTGAGCATTATGTCCTGCATAGTGGGCTTGAGACATATGGTACAGCTGACAGACTGGCAATTCAGGCAAACCTGCAAATGGAGGCTTTGCAAGCATGACATCTCTGATGCGCCTTGCACAGGTGGTGCAGCAAGAGAGTGCTGAGGCGTGGCGTTCTCTTCTGGAAGGCATGGCAGAGTTATGCACAGGCTTGGCCACAGCTGTGGCAGCAGGGCGGGAGGAGGACACTGCACTGCAGGGGCTCTTCCCTGCAAATGCCCTGGTGCAGCTGCTTGGGCTCTGCCAAACTGCCACTTGCAGGGGTTTAGTGATGCACATTGCAGCTGCACTGACAGAAGCTCCAGCTGCAGTCGCAGTCCAAGCCAGGTAATTGCCTATTGGATGTTGTCACGGAGAAACGCGTCTCTTTTTGGCAGCAGTGAGCAGATCACTGCTACAATATGTACTGTGTACATTTGCGTCTTGACAATAGTGACGATGTTCCTGCTTTCTGGCACATGATGAGCTAGGTACGTGCAGGGCAAGTCTTGTCTCTCCAGAGCAGTCTGTTCCGAGCATCCCTATGAGGTCTATTGATGCAGCTATTTTCCTCTTGACTGGTACTTTTTCAGCCGTGCCCGTTTTGCTGTCTGTGGCAGTGTCTTCCTGGATGTCCTGATGCGCAAATGCGTACATGAATGACATGTGACACAAGGTGGGCTCACTTGTCAGATCATCATCAACAAGTAGACACATGCAATATATGGCACAGGATCACAGGTCATGAGTCACGCACAAGCAGCAGAACAGAGCCATTTGCTCAGGTTGCAGATAAGTATTGCTCAAGCGTTCAACATGCTACAACACTCCTGTGCACCAATAACAACAGCTTGCTTAACGTGCTTAACATTGCAGGTGTTTGAAGCAACTGGTCAACAAAAGCAGCAGGGAAGACAGCATGAGTGACTCTGAGCTGAAGGCCTCATTGCAGTGTGTTTTGGCTGGGCCGTCCCGAGCAGCCCTGATGACTGCATTGACAGCAGCCCTAGGGCCAGATCTGAGTTCAACAAGCCCTGATGAGCCCACCGTTGGCATGTCGCCCACAATCGCCCTCAGGTCCGCCATCATTCAAACAGTTGCATGCATCCGCGGCGTGGTCTAAGGCTCTGTACTTTGCCATGGATGTATATGATGCAATCTGTACAACCCTACTTCTGGCATGCTGATAGATTCATTCATGGCAGGATCGTGGGTCGCTGTCATTTGGTCCTGGCATAATGCACCTGCATCTCGTGTTTTCAAGTCCAAGCTCAGGATGATTGCATGGTCAGTGCATTGTCATGTGCATGTATGCACAAAGGGCATGCAGCACACAGGAAAGCAGCCACCCAGATCTTGAGAAAGAAAACAGCAAATGTGATCTGCATTGGAATGATGCTGCAGGTGCTTGGATGTAGGTTTGAAAGATGACGGCGTCAGGGCTCTGCTCCTGTCTGAGGGGCTGCTGGCCAATGCCCTGCCCCTGTTGCAGCCATCAGCTGCAAGCTGTCCAGCTGATGCCCTGTTGACTGCCATAGCAGCACTGCCTAGTACAAGCGAAGAGGGCAGGGCAATGCAGGCAGCCCTAGCACCAGCAGCCCTGGTGATGTATAACAGGTGACTGAGCTCAGCTTGCACACATCTGATTTCTGCTTGCATTTGTTCATGGGTATGAACAGCTGGCATGCAAGAACACAAGGAAGAACTTCCTATATGGCATGCGCCATGCTATGTCAGATGTTTGACCAACAGTCGCATTGACTCTGTTTATGATGGGCTGGAGCATACCCTGTTGACCCTGCATGGCCAGACTATTGCACAAATTTTTCCACCTGTAAGGGCAGAGCAGGGAACATGTTCACATCATGTGCTTGCAGGGTAGCGCTGCATCTCCATATAGCATCAACACAAAACTTGCCGCAAGAACAGCAGCAGCACAGCGGGGCTCTTGTGGCGGCCCTTCCAGCAGTCGTAAGGGCTGTTGACAGCATCCAAACCAGGCAGTCCAGTGCTGAGCGAGATTTGCTTGCCCAAGAGCAGGAACACAAAAACAGAGAGGGTTCTGCAGCAGGTTCTGCAGTGACTGAGCCATCAGCAGCTGCTGCTGAAGCTGCTGTCTTAGCTAGCTGTGAAGTCGCTCAGCAGGTGCTGCAGCAGCTGCAGTGTCTGGAGGCATCTACAGTGGTGGGCCTCATGGTACACAACATACCCTATTGCACATACATCATCTCTGACTGCAACAAGCTCCTGTTAATGTAGATACACCCTGTCCAGCAATTGCTGCCTGGCCCCTTGTTGTTGCGACCTTGATATTATGATCTGCCCTGGACTGCCACCCAAGTGCTGCATGCTGAGCCAATTCTTGTTGACAATGTCAAGCATTGTCAGAACCCGCCTTGCACTCATTGCTGGTCTGTTGCAGAATGCAGTGGAAGTGATAGAGCCACGGCGTAAGAAGGGCCGGTCAAATCCTGATCAGGCCTGTACCAGCACAACAAGCTTGTCGTGCCAAGCCTGCATCCAAGCAGGCCATTCGGTCGTCACAGGGGTCCTGGCTGTGGCAGGGGACGCTGCTCGCCTGTTGCAGTGGGCCTGCTGCACTCCTGCAGCTGTGGCCACCTTTGACTTGGCAACAGCACTGCTGGCTTGGGCCAAAGAGCTTTGTCAGATGAGCTCAGGTGCTGTCCAGTAACTCGCATCTGCTCCATGCTGTTTGCGGCTTGCATTTTGCATCCCTCTATCTTATTGTCCCAATCAACTTCCACTTGTCATTCATCCATTGATCATATTGTATTGTTCAGATTCATTCTTGCCGCAGTCAGCTTCTACTTCTCATTGACCCATTGCTCGAAAGTCTGTACATGATGTGATCAAAGCCATTGAGCTGCTCTGCAGAGTCTGAGGTCATTCAGCTCAGAGACTCAGCCTTGCTGAGTGCCATGAGTCTTGTGGCTGCCACAAGGGGTCCCACTCTGCAGTCTCAACGGCATTTTCAGGTTCAGCCCCTCAGCTCAGATGCAGTAGCTGTCACATGGCCTGCAGACTCAGACACTCAGGCAGCGACGCAGCAGTACCAGCCTGTAGGCTCTGCAGCTGCCGTGCAAGCTTCCAATGTGACGCATTTGAGTAGCTGTGACGAGCTGGAGGCTGTGGCAGAAGCTGTCATGCAGCAGGGCTGTTTGGATGAAGAGGGCATGACAGCACAGCTCATGAAGCCCTTCCTGCCTGGGTTTTTGAGGGCTTTGAGTGAATTGCCAACTGCAAGCAGGTATGGGCGGCAGGCAACGCCCACTGCTGGTCCGTATGCCTGTCTGTGATTTCAAGTCTGTCTTGCTTTGCATGTCAGTACATGAGAGGCGGCACATCCACACTTGAGATGCCTGTATGCCCACACTGCTATCTGCCATGTCACCTACAGAACACCAGTTCTCTCTGCTGTTGCCTAGCGTCAGCTGAGAGCAAACTCCCATCAGAACCATCACAAGCCTGCTCCCAGTGATGTGTCCTCAATTGAGATTTTGCTGTATCTGATCCTCTGAGTCTGACATTGCTTCTTATGGAGGCGCAGTCTGAGTCGATCCTACATTCAGCAATGCAATGCCATACCTTGTACAGCTAAACACACGCTTAACGCTCGTTCCTGCAGTGTTCCAAAAGGTGCATGAAGAGACAATGCCAAAACGACCTCCCTTAGTGCAGAAAGTCAGGAATGCAGGTATCTGTAAGCAATGCCCAAACGGCTACATGGTGTCACACGGCTGTACATACAGTCAGCAGCTGTTTAGCAGGCTGTAGCTAAGGAACAGCTGGATGTATGCTCCAGGCAGTTTACTAGGCTCTGCCAATCAGTGCACCCTTGGGAGCATGTATCTGAGACCCAATCTGTCCAGGAACTGGGTCAACGCCTGAGAAAGAGGTGTCAGTAGGAATATGATCAGCCTGCTGTTGCTTCTGTGGTTTGTGAAGGCTTGTGCATGGGCTGCAGGTGGTTAGTGCCTCTGGCATCTCTCATAGGCAACATCATGACGGCTGACATGGCTCCTGGTAGGGGTTCCCCAGGTGCTGAGCAGGGGTCTGTGGTGGGGCCTGAAGAGCCCCAGGGGTCCCCCAGCCTGAGGGGGCTCGACAGCAGCCAGATGCCAACTCAACTGAACGATCAGCCACCACCAGATGATGCTGACAGCACTCAGGTCTGCCATTGTGCTTTGATCAAGTTCATACACAATTTTTCCATGCAAAGTCCAGCCAGCTCAATTCCATTCGTTTCATGCCAGAATAGCCATACACACCTCCAGACATATTGCCTCATCAGCACAGGTTGAGCTCGTGCAGTCTCGACTGCCCTGATTTCAGCAAAAGTTGCTTGAGCTGAGCCAGTGTTGCTTGAGCTGAGCCAATGTTGCTTGAGCTAAGCCAGTGTTGCTTGAGTCAGTGCATGGCCATACGAGTCTGCGTCAAACATGCATGTGCAAGTTTCTCTGTTATACAGACATGTCGACATGGCCATCTCTAAGATGCGTGTGCTGCATGTATGACAGGCCGGCAACAAAGAGAACGTGTCAGTCAACCAGGCAGCACCCAACAGGAGCCAGGGCAGGAGCAAGAAGCATGCCAAAACCAGCTCTGCTGGTGAGGCAGAGTCCTGTGCCATTGATCATGCCTTTGTGAAGGCAGTGCTTGCAGCTGCACAGACTGCACAGGTGAATAAAATCTGGTTTGTCGTGCTGTCTCTTCCCTTTTGTGTGAGATGTAAACGCTGACCCCTAATAGCAGGCTTGATCATGGCTCCACAATGCCTTGTGGCATGCAATATTCTTGTCTCTGTATATGACTGCTGTCAACACCATGATTCAGTCAGCTTGGGCTTTGTGGTGCTGAGAGACACATGCAGGAGGAGGACAACACCGAAGTGACACGTGCAGTTGTAGGGTGGCATGTGACTGCCTATCAAGACCTTGGACTTCTTCCGTGGTTAGATGCATGTAGGTGTTGTCTACAAAACCTTCTGTGGCCCAAAACAGCATTGAATGACTTGTCAGTCACACTCAGAATTCCCAATCACTGTCTGTTGACTCCTCTGCTGAGTCCTACAGACAGGAAAGTTTAATTGATTGCTTGAATTGTCGGTGGTCTGGATCAGTGGTCGCTGCTGACCTTTATGACAGTAACTGGTCCATGTCATCACAGGAGACATGCAGTTGCTACCAGCAGCAAAGGGTCTCTACTGCACAAGGCAGGCTGTGCTGACATGACAACTACTGTGACAGGTCAAAGAGCAGCTGGCCGGAATCAGTGCCACATTGGCAGTGCAGAGCTGGCAGCAAGGCAACTTTGCAAGCAGCTTAGGCGCTGTTCAGCTGACATGCATGCTGGGCTTTGCAAGTAAGTAATGATGTGCTGTACTGAGTAAGCTGAGTGTCCCAAGCCAGTTTTGACTGTTGAGATGGCCGAGCGATCTGGTGCCACCTGCCGTTTGTTTTCTGTTTGTATTTTGGGTCTTCTGCGTGCTGCCACAGATGATGGTGGTCCTGTGAGCTTGCAGCAGTGCTGAATAAAGGCCTGATGCGTACTTGATAGCTACAACCTGAAGAGTCTCAGTGCTGAATCATGCAGCAATGCTGTCTGGAGGCCTGCTGCATATTGACAGCTACAAGTTGAAGAGTCTCAGTGTTTGACCATGCAGCATTGCAGTGTGTCCAGCATGCGGTGCATCTGATGCAGGCCCCAGCACTGCAAGACATGGGCAGGACAGGACTGGATCTTTCAGGCAATGTTCAGAGCAACTTGCCAGTCTAAACAGCGCGCTACAACACTGTTTAGCCGCAGATGACGGTGGGATAGTAGGCGCATTGCAGCAGAGAATTCATCTACTGCAATCACAGTCAAACTCGACACAAGCTGTTGCTGCTAGTTACAGTGGTTTCCCTGCATGATTATAAGCTGTTGTGAAATCTTTCATTTGCAACTGTGCTATTATGGGCATGGCGGATACCAATCAGAGGTCTGTATGAGAAGTGCATGAATCACCAGGTTCGACCAGCAAGCAGTACGCTGGCAAACTTATCTTCATGCAAGCGACCTGTGGTCCACCGGATGAATCTTGAAAGCTTGTGACTCACAGGCATTTCTCGATTCAGGCCATGTTTGTTTGTGGTGTATGCCTAGCACCTTGCTGGCCATCAAGGGTCCTGTGTTCTGTTGCAAACCAGAGCTGGCATATATGCTGTTGCTCTCAGCATGCTGTGCAGGAAGAGTTGACTCTGCATTCTTGCCACTCAGCAGAGTCTGATTGGTCTGACAGGCAGGCAATCTGACAGTATGTGATGTGGATTTGCAGCCAGCTGTCCCAGCTCCGCCGCCTCCGACTCTCGTGAATGATGCATGGGCCTGGGCTCGTTGTTGGGTGGGTTGCAGGGGGGGCAGGCTGTAGAGGCACTACACATGTGTGCAATACAGTCAGCCCATGTGAGGCAGTACAAGAACGCATGGCTCACATGCCTAGGTTTCGCGCTTAGCTTTGTCATGAATCAGCTTTGTGACTGTCTGCGAGCGCCGATACCAGCATGGCTACACACGTTGCCACATCAAAACACTTGGGCTGCGAACGTTGCCCTTAGAGCGTACAGGTCCGCTGGCTTGTTCTAAGCTTCAAGCGACCCTTCCATCGATCAGGTCGCACCGTTTGACTTTAGCTGTGCCTCACTGGCAAGGTGAGCTGACTGGAGGTACAAGCTGTTGCACCAACACTATCGCAAGCTGATTGCAAAGCACGTGTCGCGCCAGTCCCGGACATTTTTGCAATCTTCGACGTTCGGTTCCTGGCACGTTTGACTGTCCGTGTACAAACTGTTCGCCGAAGCTTGCCTTGCGTGTCATTATTCTTTGCCGTTTACTGGTTGCGTGTCATTTCATGCTGTTCTTAGGCGGGGGCAGGACCCAAAGACTGGCTTCGTGCACAACACATTCTTCACGACTGCGCCGTTCACGCAGGTTGACAGCGGTGCTGACGCCTTAGAGTCACCGGCAGGCTTTACGTCACCACAACTATTTTGTTTTGCGAAATAATCCAGTTCCCTTGGGTAAGAAGCACAATCTGAGAGGCATGAACCAAGGCTTGGACAACAGCAGCAGTCTGGCCTTAGCAGATCAAAAGAAGCTACGGCGCCTTGCCAAGAACAGAGCCACTGCATCTGTGTCAAGGTGACATGACAGCTTTCTAGCTCCAGTCCATCACGACCTGCACGACTCTTGCTGCACAAAGCATGAAATGTAGTGCTGAGTGTACTATTTAGCCTGAGTCATCCCATTGTCACAAGGTCTTGTCAGGTGCTAATACAAAGTGTCAGTCTGATCCAGCAGGTTAGCATAACCATCAACAATGTGCCAAACAACTATGTGCTGAGTGACACTGACTGACCTATGTTGTTTTGCTTGTAGGAGCAGGAAGCGAGAGCATCTGCAGACTTTGCAAGTACGGCTGGGTCATCTCGAGAAGGAAAATGCGCGCTTGACACAAAAGCTGTCACAGCAGGATGCCGAACTGGACAAGTTCAGGCAAGGCTTGCCAAGTCACCATCCTGGTAAGCGCGCCGAGTCACTTCAGCTTCCTCAGCATCAGGCTTGCTTTCAGGTTTATCAGCTTGACTCTTGTCAGTGATAAGTCCTGATGAACTGCTGCTCAACTCCTGTCAAAATGCTTTGTGTGGCTGCTTCTCAAGGTGTGAATGGCACTAACTTTTGCACAAGCTGCTTAGGAGTTATTCATGCTTGTTGCTTCCCTTGACTGAGCACAACTCTTGTACAACAAGCTGAACTATATGTGGCCTCACTGCTCAAGATCCATTTTTGTGTTCAGGTGTTGCTGCTGACATTGGCAAGGCAGAAGAGGAAGCAGTTGCTGTTCAGGAGCTTTCTCAATGTCCCAAAGCTGTTGTGCTGCGCCCAGCGCAGTCAGCCCTGCCCCGCATCTTCTGCAGCGTGGCCAACCCTCCTAGCAGCTCCTATCCCCACCAACCCCAGGCTGCACCACAAGATGCCCCCCCCCTCGACATCACTCAGGCCCCTTCCAGGCGCAGCAAGCGTAAGGCAGATTCATATGCTGCAACAGACATCACCACACAGGACAGTGGCTTGCACGGACAGACGGACGCAGCAGAGCCAGTAAGCTGGTCATCCTCTGACCAGCAGGCATCAGCGTCCTTGCATGCTGATGAAGCCAGCCGTCAGACCTCAGTGGAACGCAGTGCCAGTCCCAGCACAGAGGCACTCCCTGCCGTCATGCTTCCTGCCAACCAGCCAGCATCTTTCAGCATCATCACCTCTGGTGACTCATCACAGCGCATTCTCAAACGTGAGCGCAGCGTTAACCTGATACACTTGTCAGGGACGCAGGCACCCCCTGACACCAGCGAGTACCCTGTCAAACGGCAAGCACCTCCATCTCCCGTGCACCCAGGCCCCATAAATCAAGTCCATAACTGCCCTCATTCAGAGCCCGCAGCTCCCTCTCATGAGCATATGCACCATCACAACCCCTTCCAGCAGCAGCAGCAGCAGCCAGACATCATTCATGCCGGCAGCTGCAACTTTGACAGTCTACCAATGTATGCACCCACTGAGCTTGTTGACGCACAAGCTCAGCGCTACAGCGCCCAGGCACCTGATGCGCAACAGGCACTACAGCAAGCAGCATGGACCTCAGCGCATCCACATACTGACCAGTTAAGCATGCTGGACGTCTTGCCAATGGGCATGTTGCGTGAGGGCAGCAGTGGCAGCGGCAGCAGCTCGCCAAAGCAGAGAGCAGGTTGGGGTTGGTCAGTCACCACAGGCCATGAAAAACATGCTGCACAGTATGGCAGTGACCAGGATGCTCAGTTTAGCAGACTGCCCATGAGTGGTGTGCTACCACAGGCACTGTCCACATCTGACGTCAGCTGGGGACAGCAAGCATGGCAGGATGCATGGCAGCAGCATCAACATCAGGAGCAGCAGCACCATCAGCAGCAGCAAGCATGTGGGTCAGATCAGTGGGCAGTGTTCAATCAATGCTTCGACCAGTGGCAGCCAAGCAGTGTAGATGCAGCTGCAGCAATCAAGCAGAACGAGCCTAATGGTGCTTTGTCAGGGTTTGATGAGTCTGAGGGATCGTGGTGGATGATGCCCCACTATGGCACCAAGCACAGCTGAAGGCTTGCCATGTACAGGTGATTGTGCATCTGTATCAAGCTTTGTGTATCATTGCCCAGTTTAATGGCAGCATTAGCACATCTTGCAGTCACAACCATTTTGGCAGTAGTTTAGGTGTATGAAGCGCTCCATCCACAAGACAGCTGATGTTTGGCTCTCTAGCATATAGATTGTCGGGTCAGTCTAATATCAGTCTATGGCTATAGTTTGCTGGCACAGGATCATGACATACACTTGTGTCTCTGCTGCCACAAAGGACACGTACAGTTCATACAGGCCCTACGGTGACGTCAGTGTTTTCTCTCTCTGCAGGCAAAATAAGGCAAATTGATTGACTGTTTTGTCAATGCAAGCAAAGATACGCAAGTTGCTTCAGCCACTCATGACAGATGGTGACAGTAACTCGTCTAGCAATTGGAGTTTTGTTGAGAGTTGCATGACCGAAGGTTGCAGTAGTGATGCTTGAGCACTGTCAGAATTTGCCAGCATTGTACACTTCTTTTGGCAGCTGCAGAGTTTTGATGAGGAGCTGGTTTGCATGTTAGGTCTGGGTTGCTATCAGTATCAGATGACAACAGCCTTTTTGGTGAAATTGTCATCAAATGTCTCGCCAGCGTGAATGGGGGCACCCCATGTTGGTCAGCCGCAGCTAGTCAAGCTGAAGTCGTTGATGTGTACATGTACATGCGCTATACAGCATCAATTAAAGAGCATCATGACAGCAGCACCCAACAAATTCACTGTGTTCATTGCAAGGTTGAAGTAATGTACAGGGGACAGCAGTGTCTTTTGAAAGTATAGCATTGTTTGAAACTTGAATGCATGTCAGTATTGTCTGACATGTACTGTGTCAACTAGCATACAGCTATTTGGCAAACACTACTTGATGACGGAGTCTGATGCTGCTGTAGTGCCTTGACCGAGAGTTTTCGGTGCGGCTGTATTGCCTTGACGAGTGATTAGGACACCATGTCTGGTCAAGCCTTTGTACCAGTATCTTGGGGTATCAAACCTCAGTCTTGGACTTTGATTGACACTGCAATTGTGCAATGCATTGTGCTGCAATACAAGCTCTGCAGCACGTGCATGCTCACATGCAGAATGTATGAGTCTGTGATCCAATGCTGAACTAGTCCTGGCATCAATGCAGGCGTTTAGGGCGCATGATACTGTGCATTGCATGACACAAACTCATGATTGGCTTGACCCTATGATGTGACATTCTGTTATGAGATGAAAATCAATGTTGGGTACGATACACCTGTCATT